>Ga0134126_10001956_pt1 | contig 26151 bp, 23 predicted proteins | sample KB31752_FD_96881 | JGI IMG/M metagenome (GOLD analysis project Ga0134126, IMG submission 96881) | Terrestrial soil microbial communities with excess Nitrogen fertilizer from Kellogg Biological Station, Michigan, USA - KB3-175-2 | ecosystem: Environmental > Terrestrial > Soil > Unclassified ... | reverse complement strand
GTTCGCGCCGTGAGCGCCGGACGGGCATCGCGCCGCGGGGGCGCTCGCCGCCTCACGGTGAGGGGCGCGGCGGCGCTCGTCGCGGCGGCGCTCATGGTGGCGGGCTGCGGCGGGGGCTCGCCCAGCACCGGCACCGGCACGACTCGGCGCACGGCCCCGCCCCGCACCACCGCCACGACCCGGGTGGGATCGGCGGGCGGCGTGCTGGTCCCCGGCCGTGTCCCGCCGTCGCTCTCGGCCCACGACGTCTATGCCGCGACGCGTCCCGGCATGCTCGCGCCGCAGGTGCGCGGCGACCCGGCACTCGTCTACGTCCCCAACAGCGACTCGAACACGGTCGACGTCATCAGCCAGAGAACCGGCAAGATCGTCGAGCACTTCGCCACCGGCGGGCTGCCGCAGCACGTGACGCCCTCGTGGGACCTGCGGACGCTCTACGTCACCAACGACACCGGCAACTCGCTGACGCCGATCGACCCCCGCACCGGCCGTCCGGGACGCCCGATCCCGGTTCGCGACCCGTACAACCTCTACTTCACCCCCGACGGGACACGGGCGATCGTGGTCGCCGAGGCGATGCACACCCTGGACTTCCGCGACGCGCACACGATGCGCCTGGAGCATTCGCTGTCGATGCCCCAATGCGCGGGGGTGGACCACATGGACTTCAGCGCCGACGGGCTCCTCGCGCTCGTCTCCTGCGAGTTCGACGGCCGGCTCGCCGTGGTCGACGTGCAGAAGGAGCGGGTCGTGAAGTGGATCGCGCTGCGCGAAGGCGCAGCGCCGCAGGACGTCAAGCTCTCCCCCGACGGGCGCACCTTCTACGTCGCCGACATGAACTCGGGCGGGGTCTGGCTCATCGACGCACGCCGCATGAGGCTGATCCGCTTCCAGCCGACGGGCGGCGGCGCGCACGGCCTGTACCCGAGCCGCGACTCGCGGTTCCTGTACGTCAGCAACCGCGGCGAAGGCTCGATCAGCGTGATCTCGTTCGCCACCGGCCGCCCGGTGAAGAAGTGGCGGCTGCCGGGCGGCGGCTCGCCGGACATGGGCGGGGTCTCCGCCGACGGCCGCGTGCTGTGGCTGAGCGGGCGCTACGACAACGTGGTCTACGCGATCTCGACGCGCACCGGGCGACTGCTCAGGAAGATCCCCGTCGGCTACGGCCCGCACGGGTTGTGCGTCTGGCCGCAGCCGGGGCGCTACTCGATCGGGCACACCGGGATCCTGCGCTGATCCACGGCTCCCGGCGCGGAGCGGGTGCCTCTCGACGGGTGCGCGCTAGGCCTCCGGGCGGTAGCGCAGCCCGTCGAGCGCGACGCCGAGCACGCGCTGCACCTGCCCCGGGTCGGCGGCCGGGATCTTGGTGATGCCGACGACGATCTGAAGGACGTCGGGGAACTCCACGTCGGCGCGCACGACGCCCGCCTCCTGCGCGCGCGCGAGCAGCGGTTCGCCGGCCGCGTAGAGCGCGCCGCGGCACTGCTTGAACAGCGGTGCGTCCGGGTCGAGGTAGTTCGAGAGCTCCTCGTTGAGCGCGCGCTTGGTCGTCAGGTATCCGATCATGCGCTTGAACCACTCGCGCAGCGCGTCCCACGGATCGGCGTCCGCCAGCTCCGAGGCGGAGCGGCAGATCTCGTCGAGCTCGGTGACGTAGAGCTCCTCGAGCAGCGCCTGGCGGCTCGGGAAGTGGCGGTAGAGCGTGCCGATGCCGACGCCCGCGCGGCGTGCGATCTCCTCGAGCGTCGTGGTCTCGCCGCCTTCGGCGAACACTTCCCGGGCGGCCTCCAGCAGCCGTTCCTGGTTTCGGCGCGCGTCCGCGCGCTTGGGCCCGGGAGGAGGCTGCTCGGTTGAGGTCTCTGCGGTGCTCATACAATCCCGGATTGAAAAACGGAGGCTACCTCCGTATTATTCGGAGGACCCCTCCATTTTAGCTCCTTCACAGGATCTACACGAGTTGGCTCCTACCCTGACAGACACCGCCCGCCTCGCCCACGGAAAGGGGGCATGCCGATGAGACAGGGCCTGCTCGCGGGTCGCTACCCCGCCGCCGCCGCGATGGTGATCTTCGCCCTCGTCCCCTACCTGGGCCTGTCCGCCGCGCTCGGGCCGCTCACGGGGCGGATCGGCGAGCAGCTGCACATGAGCGCGCAGACGATGAGCGTCGGGCTCGGCATGGCCAACGCGGGCTACGCCGTCGGCACCGTGCTCGCCGTCCAGTTCGCACAACTACTGCCCCAGCGGCGGATGATGGTGCTCTACGCCGCGCTGCTGGTGCTCGGCTCGGTCCTTGCCGCCTCCGCGAGCAGCTCGGCGATGTTCATCACCGGCCACGTGCTGCAGGGGCTGTGCACCAGCCTGCTGCTGATCGCGGCCGTGCCGCCGCTGGCGCTGGGCTTCGGGATCGACAAGTTCCGCTGGACCGCGATGATCATGAACGTCTGCATCTTCGGCGCGGTCGCGCTCGGGCCCGTGGTCGGCGGCATCCAGGCCAGCGCGAGCGGCTGGCGACCGCTGTTCTGGGTCGTCGCGGCGATCTCGCTCGCCGCGCTCGTGCTCTCGGTGCTGACGTTCGAGGACGCGCCGCCCGCCGACCTCTCCGCTCCGCGCGACGTCCGCGCGATCGGCCTCGCCGCCGCGGGTTGCGTGTCGGCCTTCTACGGCGCCTCAGAGCTCTTGACCCACAGCTTCGTCGGGCCCCAGACGCTGCTGCCGCTGCTCGTCGGGCTCGCGCTGATCGTGACGTTGGTCGTCTACCAGTACCGCGCCAAGCACCCCCTGCTGACGGTCCGCACGATGCTCACCAGCACGATCCCCGTCGCGGGCATCGCCCTCGCGCTCGCGGCCGCCGCGGCCTCGGTCTCGGCGACCGTCCTCACGGCGGCGGAACTGTACGGCGTCTACTCGCCGCTTCACGTCGGGCTGCTCTACCTCCCGGAGCTCGGCGGAGCCCTGCTGACCGCCGTCGCACTCGGGCTGGTGCTGAAAACACGCGAGATCCACTACCTGCCGCTCGCCGGCATGGCGTTCCTGGCGGCCGGGATCGCGGTCTTCCTGATCCACATCCCGGCGAGCGAAACGACGGCGCTGATCGGCTCGGGGCTCACCGGCATCGGCCTGGGTGCGGCCGTCGCCCCGGCGCTGTTCGTCGCCGGCTTCTCACTGGCCGCCGCGAGCCTGCAGCGCGTGTTCGCGATCGTCGAGCTGTTCCGGGCGGTCGCCGCCTTCATGATCGCGCCGATCTTCGTGCACTTCGCCGCGACAGTCGGCGGGAGCAGCCAGGAAGGCACTCGCCTGGCGCTCTGGATCGGGCTGGCGCTCGCGGTGGCCGGCGCGGTCGCCCCGGTCGCCCTCTACATCCTCGGCGGCGCGCGGGCTCAGAAGCCCGACATCGAACGGTTCATGGACGGTGAGGGCGCGGCCTGGTACTCGCCGCCGCTGCTTGCGCACGTGCGCCGGCGCTCGCCCCATCCCGCATTGGCCGAGGAGGCCGCCTGATGGCCGGCGGCGGCGCGCTCGGCCCGGTCGTGTTCGCCTACGACGGCTCCGAGCTTGCCAAGCTGGCGATCGCGGACGCCGCCAGGCAGCTGGGGCCGGGGCGAGACGCGGTCGCGCTGACCGTCTGGCAGCCGTTCGACGTGGGGTTCGTGCCGCCGGTCGCCCTCCAGATCAACGCGGCTGAGATCGCCGGCGTCCGCGAGGCCGCCGAGCTGACCGCCGCCGAAGGCGCCTCGCTGGCGCGCGACGCCGGCTTCGAAGCGCGCAGCGCGGCGGTCGAGAAGGCGCCGGCCTGGAAGGCGATCGTCGAGTACGCGGACGAGCAGGACGCCAGCCTGATCGTGCTCGGCTCGCACGGTCGCACCGGGCTCGGCGGCGTCCTGATGGGAAGTGTCGCCGAGGCGGTTGCGGCGCACTCGCGCCGCTCGGTGCTGATCACGCACCGGGGCGACTGAGCCGCGGGGCGGCACGCCGCGATGGCGAGACCCGGATTCGAACCGGGGACACCACGATTTTCAGTCGTGTGCTCTACCAACTGAGCTATCTCGCCGCGCCGACGATGCTACCGAGTCGCCCTCAGATGGTTGACCCCAGCGCCGTGGGACCGACGATCTAGCCGCCGGCCTGTTCCCAGGCTTGGAGGTAGGGCAGCGGATCGATCGGATGGCCGCTGGAGGCCTGCCAGCCGCCGACCCAGATCTCGAAGTGCAGGTGCGGCGCGGTCGCGTCGCCCGTCTGCCCGGCGCGGCAGATCTGCTGGCCCGCGGCGACCGCCTGACCCGTGGCGACCGTGAACGAGTCGGCCTCGCAGTGGGCGAACATGAAGTCGAAGCCGATCAGCGCGTGCTCCACCACGTAGTAGCCGGCCCCGCCGGGCTGGTTGGCGGTCGTGAGGATCGTGCCCGCCAGCGGCACGGCGTCCGGCGTGCCTTCGGCTGTGAGGATGTCCTGGCCCTGGTGGATGTGCCCGGCGCGGGGCGCGCCGAAGCGGTTTTCCGGCCCGCCGAAGTTGTGGGCGCCGCGGACCGGGAAGACGGCGCCGTCGGCGACCGTCTGGGCGGGTGTGGGCACGCCCGGTTCCGGGGCGGCGATGACCGGCGGCGAGGGCGCCTTGATCGTGAGGGTGGCCTGTCCGGAGATGCGCGCGTTGCGCAGGATGTTGCCGTTGCGACGGTCGTGGGCGGAGACCGTCACGTGGTAGCTGCCGGCACCGATGCGCGCCCCGCGCGGCCAGACGACGGCGAAGCGGTGAGAGGTGCGTACCCAGCCCATTTCGGCGGTCAGGACCGTGTGCCGGCTGTGCAGGTCGATCACGAGCACGCGCAGGAGCACGCTCGGGACACGGGGCTCGACGAGTTCGAGCACGATCCGCGGCGGACGGCCGGCCGTCGCGCTCGAGGGGAGGTTGAGATAGGAGAGCTGGGGCCGCGCGATGCTCGTCTTCACGCCGAACTGGCTCCCACCCGCATGAGCGGATTCGGGTGCTGCGACGCCGCCGGGCTGGTCGGCGACGGCGGCCGCTCCGGTCGCGTTGAGAAGCAGCAGTGAGCTCGTCAGGGCCGCGAGGACGGCCCCGCGAATCGGGGTCATGCTTTTGCCTCGGCGCATCGGGCGGGCCGATGCAGGGATGGGAAGGCGCTTGCAGCGGCGCGCGCCGCAGGCTCAGCTGGGAGCGAATTCCTCGCTCAGCGCGCGATAGCTGATCGCGAGGCCCTCGTCGATCGACACCTCCGGGGCCCAGCCCAGCTCGGCCCGCGCGCGGCTGATGTCCAGGCAGCTGTGGAGCAGCTCGCCCGGTCGCAGGTCGGCGAGCTCGGGCTCGATGTCCGAGCCGGCGGTCTCGGCGAGGCGGCGCCAGATCGTGATCACGTCGGTTTCGACGCCGGTGGCGATGTTGAAGACGCCGGCGGTGCCGCTCGCCGTGAGGAGCGCGGTGACGACATCTGCGACGTAGATGTAGTCGCGCGTCGGCTTGCCCTGCCCGTAGAGCTTCGGCGTGTGGCCCTCGTTGATGTGCCCGGTGAAGATCGCGACCACGCCGGCCTCGCCATGCGGGCTCTGGCGTGGCCCGTAGACGTTGCCGAGCCGCGCCACCGTGTGCGGGATGCCAGAGGAGAGCGCCCACGTGCGCACGTAGGCCTCGGCGGCCCACTTAGAGCAGCCGTATGGCGAGAGCGGCGCCGGGATGCGGTCCTCCGGCGTCGGCCTGGGCGCCTCGTCGCCATAGAGCGCGCCGCCCGTCGAGGTGAACACGACCGGGGCGCCGTGCGCGCCCGCGGCCTCCAGCACGTTCAGCGTGCCGCTCACGTTCACCTCGCAGTCACGGCCGGGGTCCTGCACCGAGGCGACGACGCTCGCCTGCGCTGCGAGGTGGTAGACGGCCTGCGGCACGAACTCGTCGATGCTCGCGCGCAGCGCCTGCGCGTCGACGATGTCGAGCTCGACGAGCTCGGCGCCCGACGGCACCCGCTCGGCAGCGCCCGAGGAGAGGTCGTCGATCACGCGGACCTCGTAACCGTCGGCCAGCAGCGCGTCGGCGACGTGCGAGCCGATGAAGCCGGCACCGCCGGTCACGATCGCGCGCTTGCTCACCGGCGCGACTCTAGCGTGCACGGCGCGCCCGCGCGGGGTCTCGGGCGGGCCTAGGCGGCCGCGGCGGCGCCGGTCAGCAGCTCTTCGACCGCGTCGACCGACTGGTCGATGCGCTCGAGCACACGCGTGCCGCCGCGCTCGCGCGGCAGGCTGCCGCCCACGGCGGGACCGGAGAGGACCACCGGCAGGGCCGGCCGGCTGGAGCGCAGCTCGGCAAGGGCGGCGTCGATGCCCTCGTCGCCGGCGACGATCGCGCCGAGGACGACGAGATCGGGGCTGCGGGTCTCGACCAGCTCCATCAGATGCTCGCCGTCGAGGTCGGTGTCGAAGACCGTGCGGTAGCCGGCCGCCGCGAGCTGGTCGTGGACCATCTGCAGGCCGAGCGTGTGCTCGTCGCCCTTCACACCGGCGATCAGCACGAGCTCGCGGGTCGGCTCGGTGCCGCCCGTCATGTAGCGGTAGAGCGTCGCGAGCACGCGGCGCACGATCGTCACCGCCCGGTGCTCGGTGTCGGTGGAGAGCTCGCCCGCGTCGGAGAGCACGTCGAGCCTGCGCAGCGACGGGCCGATGACCTCGGCGTGCAGCGTGATCGGCGCGATGCCATCCTCGATCGCCCCCGCGATCGCGCTCTCGGCCATCTCGGCGTCGCCGCGTTCGAGCGCGGTGGCGAACGTCTCGAGCGTCGACTCGACGAGCGCGGCGGGATCGAGCCGCAGCTCCTCGCGCGCGTCGGGGCCGGTGCGCCCGAGGACTTCCATGAACGCGTCGAGCAGAACCGGGTCGAAGTGGCGCCCGCGCTGTTCGCGCATCATCGTGATCGCCTCCTCGACCGAGAAGGCCTTGCGGTACACGCGGTCGCTGGTGAGCGCGTCGAAGACGTCGGCGACGGCGACGATGCGGCCCTCGATCGGGATCGCCTCCCCCTTCAGGCCGCGCGGGTAGCCGCTGCCGTCCCACTTCTCCTGGTGGCTGAGCGCGATCGTGGCGGCCATGTCGAGGATCGAGGAGGACGAGCCGCGGACGAGGCGGTGCCCCTCCTCGGCGTGCGTCTCGACGATCGCGCGCTCCTCGGGCGTGAGCGGGCCGGGCTTGAGCAGGATCGCATCGGGGATCGCGACCTTGCCGACGTCGTGAAGCGGGGCGGCGTGGCGCAGGCGCTCGCAGAACTTCGCGTCCATGCCGATGTGTTCGGCCAACAGCACCGAGAAGCGGCCGATGCGCTCGATGTGCGCGCCGGTGTCCTCGTCGCGGAACTCGACCGCCATCGACAGCCGCTGGACGGTCTCGGCCTGGGCGATCTCGAGCTCGGAGAGCGCTCGTTTGAGCTCGCTCGTGCTCGTCTCGACTTCGTCTTCGAGCGAGGCCATGCCGCGCTCGCCGAAGCCCCAGCCGATCGCGAGCGCCGCGAGAAAGAGGGCGATGGCGCAGCCGGCTGCTGCGGCCCCGGCACCGCTCAGCGCGAGCGCCACGATCGCCGCGAGGGCGACGGCGGCGCCGGCGAGCATGGCCGGCAGCGCGCGACGGCCGGAGCCGCCGAAGGAAGGTCTCTTGTGCGGGCCGCCCGAGGGCGTCGAGCTCTGGGCGCGACGCTCAGACATCGCCCTGCCGCGGCGGCGCGGTTGCGGTGCTGGATCTCCGGCAGGACGGCCTTGAAGCCGCTGAAGGAGCTCCGCCTGCATAACACCGTTCACCGAGATACCCCGCATCCTTGACCGACCCCGAGTCGGCGCCGCGTCGTGTCAACGCTCCCCTCGACGCGCGCGCGAGCAGCCTTGATCGGGTCTCAGCGCTCCTAGACATACAGATGAATCGGCTGATCAGCCGCCTTTCTGTAGCGCACCGATGTCAATTGCATTCGCCGGTGCCTGCAGCGTGACGGGCTGATTCCAGCGGCTGAGGACCACGAGACCTTTTTCGGTGCCCGACTTCGTGATCTGGAGGGGGTACGGCTGTCCTGTGGCGGCGACGTAGAGCGTGCCGCCTTTGCTGGTGTCCTTCAGTTCCACGGCCTTCTGCCCCTGGACCGTCGTGGTGCCGCCTTTGCTGAGCGTGCCGTGGTCGGCGAGAGCCGTGTCGATCAGCTTGCTGAGGTCGGTGAGCTCGGCCAGCGATGCCAGTTCGCCGCTGTTGGCGGGCGCCTTCAGCCATTTGCCCTGGAGCAGCGCGGCGGCGGCCGACCCGGAGACGTGCTTGTAGAAGGCGGCGCTGCCGTTGATGTACACGGCGCCGTTGACCTGGATGAGCTGGATCGTGAAGCCTTCCTGGGAGATCGTGCCCTTGCCGCCCTTGCCGGCGAGCAGTTCCATGTCCAGCGTGATCGGCTTGCCGCCGGTGACGATCGAGCCACGGATGTGCACCGAGGACGCCTGCGAGGCGGCGTGTTTGGTCGCTTCGAGGATCTGCTCGGGCGACTTCGATTCGATCCCGTTGCCGGAGGAGGAGGAGCCGCAGCCCGCCACGGCGAGCGCGAGCGCGAGCAGGGCGAGGAGGACGATGCGCGTTCGATGTCTCATCGGCGAGAGACTCTAGCCAGCGCCGCAGTCGCCTCCGGGGGGGAACCGTGCGTGCTCGCCTGGCAGGATTCACCCGATGGAGCGACTGCGCGTCGAGGCTGCAGACGGACGGGCGCTCGACGTCCAGCACGCGGGCCCCGCGGACGGCCAGGCGCTGCTGCTGCACGTCGGCACCCCTTTGGCGGGGCTCCTCTATCCGCCGCTGGCGGAGCTCGGCACCGAACGCGGGCTGCGCCACATCACCTACTCCCGTCCCGGGTACGGACGCTCGGATCGCAACGCGGGCCGAACGGTCGCGGACTGCGTGAGCGACGTCGAGAGCGTGCTGGGCGCGCTCGGCGTCGAGCGGTTCCTGACCGTCGGCTGGTCGGGCGGCGGTCCGCACGCGCTCGCCTGCGCGGCGCTGCTCGAGGAGCGGACGATGGCCGCCGCCACGATCGCCGGCGTCGCTCCGCGCTCGGCCGCGGGCCTGGACTGGCTCGCGGGGATGGGCGAGGAGAACCTCGCGGAGTTCGCCGCCGCCGAAGAAGGCCCGCAGCCGCTGGAGAGCTTCCTCCGCGCGGCACGTGAGGAGATCCTCGCTGCGGGCGGCCCCGAGATCCGCGCCTCGCTCGGGCAGCTGCTCTCAGAGGTGGACCGCGAGGCCGCGACCGGGGAGTTCGCCGAGTACCTGGCGGCGCTCTTCCACGGCGGCCTCGAACAGGACATCTGGGGTTGGTTCGACGACGACCTCGCCTTCGTCTCCGACTGGGGCTTCTCGCTGGAGACGATCCGGCGGCCCGTGGCCGTCTGGCAGGGCTCGGAGGACCGCATGGTCCCCTACGGCCACGGCGGTTGGCTCGCTCAGAACGTCGGCGGCGCGCAGCCGCGCCTGCTCGACGGCGAGGGCCACCTGTCGATCCTGCTGGGCGCCTACGGGCGCCTGCTGGACGACTTGGTGAGCACGGCGAGCTGAAGCGCGGACGGGCGAGGCGAGCTGGAGCACGGAGGTGCCACCGGAGCGGGAACGAGGATCCCGGGGCGGCGGCGAAAGCTGCACGCCGCCGCTCGGAACGTTGGGACGACCGCTACTGGTTCTGCGCGGCGATGCTTCCCCACGCAGCGCAGAGCAGAGCGCAGAGCAGCTCGTCTCGCTGCTCCTCGGTGCTCGCGTCGATCTCGTCGACCGCACGCACCACTGCGGATGCGAACAGTGCGGGGTCCTGGGGGGGTGTGTCCCTTTCCATCGTCAGCTCACTTTGAACTCGCGTTTAGACAGGGTGTACAACAGCTTCGCCTGTAACAACGCTGAGACTTCGTCAGGGTTGCGACAAGGTGATGGGCTGGCGCGGCAAACGCTGCGGCTCAGGGTAGGACAATTTGGAGTAAGGGCCGGAGAAGCTCGCGCTCAGGCCAGGTCCTGCTCCCGGCGCGGCAGCCGGATGAGCCACGCCGGCCGGGCTTCCGGCCAGGGGATCGCCGGCGCCCTCAGAGCGCCATCGCCACGTACTTCGTCTCCAAGTACTCGTCGATGCCCTCGAAGCCGCCCTCCCGCCCGAACCCCGACTGCTTGACGCCTCCGAACGGGGCGGCGGGGTTCGAGACGACGCCCTGGTTGAGACCGACCATGCCGGTCTCCAGGCGCTCGCATACGGTGATCGCCCGCTGCAGGTCGCGCGTGTACACGTAGGCGACGAGCCCGTACTCCGTGCGGTTGGCGGCATCCAGCGCTTCCTCGTCGGTCCTGAACGTCGCGACCGGCGCGACCGGGCCGAAGATCTCCTCGGTCATCAGCTGCGCGTCGTCGGGGACCGCCGCGAGCACCGTCGGGTCGTAGAAGTAGCCGGGGCCGTCGCCGGGCCGCCCGCCGACGAGAACCTTCGCGCCCCGCCCCACGGCGTCCTCGACGAGCTCCTGCACCTTCTCGCGCTGTTTGCCGTCGATCAGCGGTCCCACGTCCACGCCCGGGTCGGTGCCGCGACCCACCTTCAGCGCCCCGATGCGCTCGGCCAGGCGCCGTGAGAACTCGTCCGCGAGCGACTCGTGCACATGGAAGCGGTTGGCTGCGGTGCACGCCTCGCCGACGTTGCGCATCTTGGCGAGCATCGCGCCCTCGACGGCCGCGTCGAGGTCGGCGTCCTCGAAGACGAGGAACGGCGCGTTGCCGCCGAGCTCCATCGAGGTCCGCAGGATCTGCTCGGCGGACTGTTCGATCAGCCGGCGGCCGACCTCGGTCGAGCCGGTGAAGGAGAGCTTGCGCGTGCGCGGGTCCTTCAGCAGCGGTTCGATCACCTCGCCCGAGTGCTTCGCGGTGAGCACGTTCAGGACGCCGCCCGGCAGCCCCGACTCCTCGAGGATCTGCGCGAGCGCCAGCATCGACAGCGGCGTCTGCTGCGCGGGCTTCACGACCATCGTGCAGCCCGCCGCAACGGCTGGCGCGATCTTGCGCGTGCCCATCGCCGTTGGGAAGTTCCACGGCGTGACGAACACGCACGGGCCGACCGGTTGGCGCATGGTCATGATCCGGCCTTTGCCTGTGGTGTTGACCATGTAGCGGCCGTGTATCCGCACGGCCTCCTCGGCGAACCACCGGAAGAACTCGGCCGCGTAGGAGATCTCGGCCTTGGACTCCGTCACCGACTTGCCCATCTCCAGCGTCATCAGCAGCGCCAGCTCGTCGGCGCGGGCGACGATCTTCTCGTAGGCGGCGCGCAGCACCTCGCCGCGGTCGCGCGGGGCGCTCTGCGCCCACTCGGCCTGCTTCCCGGCCGCTGCCGCCAGCGCCGCGAGCGCGTCCTGCGGCGTCGCGTCCGCCACCTCGACGAGCTGCTCGCCGGTGGCCGGGTCCTCGACGCCCAGCGTCCCTCCACCTTCTGCGTCACGCCACTGCCCGCCGATGAAAAGCTGCTTGGGAACCGAGGCCAGGACCTCCCGCTGGCGCTCGGAGCCGCTCACCTCGACAGCCATCGTGCATCCCTCAACGGCGCCACCAGCAACGACGAGTGCATCCTCATGGAACCTCCGATCCGGACCGCGTCTGCCTGCTCACGGTCGTGTTCTTCCAATGAGCAGATGCCCCGCATGAGGCCAACCTACCACCGCCCGGCGGCCCGCCCGGGAGCCTCGCCACGGCGCTCGCGCGCGCTCGCCGCGCTCGTCGCCGGGCTGCTCGGAGCCGCCGCGTGGAGCGTGCCTGCGACCGCCGCGCCACCCGGGCAGACGCTGTTGATCGAAGGCACCGGCAACGGGCACGGCGTCGGCATGAGCCAGGACGGCGCGCTCGGCTACGCGCGCCACGGCGCGAGCTACCAGCAGATCCTCGCCCACTACTACACGGGCACCGCGATCGGGCTCGCACCGCCGAAGGCCGTGGTGAAGGTGCTGATCGGCGCGAAGGTCAAGAAGATCGCCCTGGAGCGCTACGTGCGCGGGGTCATCGGCGCCGAGATGTCGCCGAGCTGGCCCGCGGCGGCGCTGGAGGCGCAGGCCGTCGCCAGCCGCACCTATGCGCTCACCGACCACGCCGGCGGGAAGCGCTTCGACGTCTACAGCGACACGCGCTCGCAGGTCTACGCGGGCGCCGGAGCAGAAACGCCCGCCACGAACGCGGCCGTCGCCGCGACGGCTCGCCAGATCGTCACCTACGGCGGACACCCTGCGATCACGTACTTCTTCGCGAGCTCGGGCGGCATGACCGAGTCGATCCAGGACGGCTTCCCGGGGGCGGAACCCGCGCCGTGGCTGATCGGCGTCTCCGACGCGTATGAAGGCGCCGCCTCGCGCTGGCATCTCGAAATCCCGTTCGCGACGGCCGCGAAGCGGCTCCGCGGCCTCTACAGCGGCCGCTTCCACGGCGTCGAAGTGATCAAGCGCGGCGCCTCGCCGCGAGTCCTGACGGCGCGCGTGCTCGGGACGAAGACGGCCTCGGTCGTCAGCGGCCCCACGCTCGCCGGCCGCCTCGGCCTCGACAGCACCTGGGAGTACTTCTACGTGCGCAGCGGCGCGAGCCTCCGCCCCGAGCCCGATCACAGCGGCCGCGCGCGCCTGTTCGGGCCGCTAACCGGCACCTCGCCGAACGCGCCGCCGCCCCCGGGCAACTCGGGCGGCGTGACGCCGAGCGGTGGCAGCAGCGCGGGGTCTCCGAGCGGTGGCGGCACCGCCGCCGCGGGCTGAGCGCGAGCGCTCGGCGAGGATCGTGAGCCCGAGCGGCCCCGCGCTGACGCGCCGGGCGCTCGCGTCCGGCGCGGAGACGGGCACCGGCGCACCACATACGCTGCACGGGTGCCCGGCGCACTGCTCCTAGCCGACACGCCCTGGCTGCTCTACCGAGCCTTCTTCGCGCTGCCCAAATCGATCGTCGACGGCGAGGGCAACCCCGTGAACGCGCTGCTCGGGACGGTGAACGCGATCCTCGCGCTGATCGAGCCGCCGACGCGGGCCGCTCGCGCAGCGCTCCAGGAGGCGGGCATCGCCGAGCCGCCGCGCGCGGTGGTCGCGTGCACCGGCGCCGAGGAGGCCGCGTACCGCGTGGAGCTCTACCCCCCTTACCACGCGCACCGCGATCCAATGCCGCCGGAGCTGCGCGCGCAGTGGGAGCTCGCGCCGGCGCTGCTGGAGGCGATGGGCTGGTACGTCGAGAGCGCCGACGCCCTCGAGGCCGACGACGTCATGTTCTCGCTCGCCGCCGAGGAGGCGGACGCGGGCGGGCGCGCGCTGCTGCTGACCGGCGACCGCGATCTCTACGGTGCCGTGAGCGAGCGCGTGTCGTTCGTCGAGACGGGCAAAGGCGGCGCCGTCGGCCTGCTCGGTCCCGATCAGGTCCTCGAGCGCTACGGCGTCGCGCCCGAGCTGGTCGCCGACTTCATCGCCTTGCGCGGAGATCCCTCCGACGGGCTCCCGGGCGCGCCCGGGATCGGCGCGAAGACCGCCGCGGACCTGCTGCGCCGCTACGGCCCCCTCGAGGACCTGCTGGCCGCCGCGCGCGAGGCGGAGAACAAGGTGCGCCGCGATCGCGCCGAGATGAGCCCGCGCACGGCGCAGACCCTGCGGGAGAACGCCGCGCTGCTGCGCTCCTTCAGGGAGATCGCGACGCTGCAGAGAATCGAGGTGGCCCGCCCGGCCGACCGCAGCACCGACTTCGCGGGCGGCGCGCAGGCCGCGGCGGCAGCCGGCATGCGGCGCCTCTCCGAGCGTCTGGAGAAGATCGCCGCCTAGGGCGTGAACTTGACGGTGATCACGTCGCCGTCCGCCATCACGTAGTCGCGCCCCTCGGTGCGCAGCGTGCCGCGCTCGCGCGCGGCGACGTAGCCGCCCGCGTCCACGAGCTCCCCTGAGGAGATCACCTCCGCACGCACGAACCCCTTCTGGATGTCGGTGTGGATCTCGCCGGCGGCATGCCAGACCGTGAGGCCGCGGCGGAGGTGCCACGTCTGCGCCGGCTTGTCCTCCCCGGCGGTGAAGAAGGCCAGCAGGTCGAGCAGCGCGAAGGCCTCCTGCACCACCCGCTCGAGCGGCGTCTCCGCGCCGCTGCCGCCGGCCCCGAGCTCCGCGCGCATCGCCGCCGCCTCCTCGTCGTCGAGCTCCGAGAGCTCGGACTCGATGCGCGAGGACACGGCCACCGCGCGTGCGCCCTGGGCCGCGGCGTGGGCGGCCACAGCCTCGGGAACCTCCTCGCTGCCCTCGTCGACGTTGGCGACGAACAGCACGGGCTTGGCGGTCAGCGAGCCGAGGTCGCGCGCCGCGTGCGGCGCCTCGTCGGGCACGGGCACGCCGCGCACGGGCCGCCCCGCCTGGAGCTCCGAGATCACCTCGCGCAGCCACGCCTCCTCGGCCGCCGCCCCCTTCTCGCCGCCGCGGGCCTGTTTCGCGACCCGCTCCACGCGCCGCTCGGCCTGCTCGAGGTCGGCGAGCACCAGCTCGGCCTCGATTGTCTCGATGTCGCGCAGCTCGTCGACCTCGCCCTCGGGGTGGATCACGTTCTCGTCGCGGTGCGCGCGCACCACGTGCACGATCGCGTCGGTCTCGCGGATGTTGGCCAGGAACTTGTTGCCGAGCCCCTCGCCTTTGTGCGCGCCCGCGACCAGTCCTGCGATGTCGTGGAAGTCGATCGTGTCCCACACGATCTCCGAGGCGCCGACGACGGCCGCCACCTCCTCCATGCGCCGGTCGCGCACCGGCACGACGGCGACGTTCGGCTCGATCGTGGTGAACGGGTAGTTCGCGGCCTCGGCGCCGGCTTTCGTGAGCGCGTTGAACAGCGAGGACTTGCCGGCGTTCGGCATGCCGACGATGCCGATGCGCGTGCTCAACGGCCTGCCCCCCGCGATGGGGGCTGCGCCGCCGTGGGGGATCTGGGCGTCGCGACGGCGGCGATCGCGGTGCCGAGCAGCGCACCGGCCACCACGTCGGAGGGGTAGTGCACGCCGAGGTAGACGCGAGAGAGCGCCATCCCGCCCGCCAGGCCGTACAGCGGCGCGGCTCCGAGCCCCAGCCGGCTGTAGGCCAGCGCACCCGCAAAGGACGTCGCCGAGTGCGCGGAGGGGAAGCTCAGCCCGGTCGTCGTCCCCTGCAACGGCGGCAGGCCGGGGATCTGCGGGCGCGGGCGCCGAACGGCGAACTTGATCGCGGTGTTGACCGCGTAGGCGCCGAGCACGGTGCGCCGCGCGCGTCGCCACGCATCGGCGCGGTCGCGATCGATCAGGCCACCGGCGATGCCGATCGCGAGCCACACCGCGCTGTGCTCGCCGAGGCGGGAGAACGCCCTCACCGCGCGCTCCGCGCCCGGTGTGTGCCCGCGGGTGCGCGCGAGCACGAGCAGTCGCTCCTCGGGGCTCATCTCCTGGCGGAACACGGCGGGGGCGCGGCGGGAGGGGTCCGGACCGCGGCTAGCCGAAGCCGACCCGCGGCTCGGCGGGCTCGGAGGTCACGTAGACGACCTGGCCGAGATCGAGCCGCACGGGGCCGTCCTCGCTCTGGATCTCGTGCCAGCCCTGGGTGCCGAGCGCCTTCTCGAGGTCCTTCTCCTGCTGCTCGGAAAGCCTTACGGCGAGCACCTGGCCGCCCTGGAAGCCGATGCTCAGGCGAGAGCTGGTTGCCATCAATGAACCTCCGCTGGTTGCACGATCTCGGTCAGCACGCCACCCGTCGAGCGCGGGTGCACGAAGGCCACGCGCGATGAGCGGATGCCGGTGCGTGGCTGCTCGTCGATCAACCGCATGCCCGCCGCGCTCAGCGCGCGCAGCGTCGCCTCGATGTCGGAGACCTGGTAGGCGACGTGGTGGAGCCCTGGCCCCTGCCGCGCCAGGAACTTCCCCACCGGCGTGTCCTCGCCGAGCGGCGCGAGCAGCTCCACGTGGTTCTCGCCGACGTCCAGCAGCACCGCCTCGACGCCCTGTTCGGTGACGACCTCGCGGTGCACGAGCTCCATCGAGAGCGCGTCGCGATACAGCTCGAGCGCCGGCTCGAGCTCCTCCACGGCGACGCCGATGTGGTCGATGCGGCTGAGCACCAGCGGCAGTCTATAGCCGCTCGGCGCCGCCCTCGGCCGGAGGCTCGGGCACCGGGATGGCGCCCGGCGTGGACGGCTGCGCGCCCGGCTCCGGCGCCGCGGCCGCCGCGACGACGCGCAGGCCGACGCCCGGCTGGCGCTCCATCCGCGGCACACCGCTCATGACCCTGTCGATCGCATCGCGCTCGAGCACCTCGTTCTCGAGCAGCTCCGAGGCGAGCTCGTCGAGCTGCGCGCGGTGGGCGAGCACGAGCTTCTGCGCCGCGCGGCGCGCCTCCTCGATCAGGTCCTGGCGCTCCTCGTCGCGGATCCGCAGCGTCGTCTCCGAAAGCCGCACATCGCCGTCGGGCGAGCGGCCCACGCCGGCCGTGCCCATCGCGTAGTCGTGGACCATCGAGTGCGCGATGTCCGCGACGCGCTTCAGATCATCCGAGGCACCGGTCGTGATCGCGCCGAAGACGATCTGCTCGGCGACGCGCCCGCCGAGCAGCACGGTCATGTAATCGAGCAGCTCCTCACGGGTCTTCAGGTAGCGGTCCTCGGCAGGCAGGTTCAGCGTGTAGCCGAGCGCACGCCCGCGGGGCACGATCGAGATCCGGTGCACGCGGTCCACCGAGGGCAGCAGCTCGCCGCAAAGAGCGTGACCCGCCTCGTGGTAGGCGACGACGCGCTTCTCGTGGCGGTTCAGCACGCGCTTGGACTGGACGCCCGCGATCACGCGCTCGATCGCGGCATCGAAGTCGCGCGCGTCGATCTCGCTGCTGCGCCGGCGCGCCGCGAAGATCGCAGCCTCGTTGCAGATGTTGGCGAGGTCGGCGCCCGCCAGCCCACTGGTCTGCTGGGCGATCAGCTCGAGGTCCACGTCGTTCGCCATCGGCTTGGAGCGCGTGTGCACCTGCAGCACGCCGAGGCGGCCTCTGACGTCGGGAGGCACGACGAACACCTGGCGGTCGAAGCGCCCGGGACGCAGCAGCGCCGGGTCGAGCTTCTCGAGCAGGTTCGAGGCCGCGATCACGACGACGCGGCCGTTGGAGTCGAACCCGTCCATCTCGACCAGCAGCTGGTTGAGCGTCTGGTCCTTCTCACCCGAGATGTCGGCGCCACGGCGCCCGCCGACGGCATCGAGCTCGTCGATGAAGATGATCGCCGGTTCGTGCTGACGCGCGACCGCGAACAGGCGCCGGATGCGGGCGGCTCCGAGCCCCGCGAACATCTCGACGAACGACGCGGCCGACTGCGCGAAGAACTCCGCGCCGGACTCCGCTGCGACCGCCTTGGCGAGCAGCGTCTTGCCCGTGCCGGGAGGACCGTGCAGGAGGATCCCCTTGGGCACCTTGGCGCCGAGCTTCGTGAACTCCCTGGGGTCGCGCAGGAAGTCGACGATCTCCTGGAGCTCGGCCTTCGCCTCGTCGACCCCGGCGATGTCGGCGAAGGAGACCTGCGACTTCGAGGCGGGCTTGATGCGCTGCGGCTTGGTCCGCGGCATCACCTTCAGGGTCCGCCACATCACGAAGATGATCGCCGTGAAGAAGAAGATCGCGAGGACCGGCTCCCAGTTGTACGCGGCGTTCTGGATTTCCTGCACCAGCGAGCTCTCGGCGATTACTCCGCTCATGCCCCCGTTCCCTCCTGCTCTCGCACCGTCCTTGGCATCGGGTTCGATTATGCGGGTTTCTCAGGTCCCTGTCGAGAGCGCGTCTGAGCGGCGCAGCGGAGGGTTGCGAAGCCGCTGCGCAGGGTTGCGAAGGGTTGTGCAGGTCCGGTTGTCCGACCGCGGACAGCGAGCGGCGATCCAGGCGCTCAGCCGAGCATCCGACGCGCGAGGTCGCCGAACATCCGCGTCGCGAACGCGAGGTCGCGAACGTCGATGCGCTCGTCGGCGCCGTGCACCAGCGGCGCGCTCTCCAGCAGCGACTGGTGGCGGTGCGGGAAGAAGCCGTAGGCCACGCACTCCGGGAAGGCCGCGCGGAAGTGGCGCGAATCCGTGAAGCCCGGCAGCACGACCGGCACCGTCGCCGCGCCCGGGTCGTGCTCGGCGACCCACGCGGAGATCTCGTCCATCAGCGCGCCGGCGACCGGCGAGCCGTTGCCGACGACCTGCTCGGTGAACTCCAGGCGCCAGCCCTCTTCCGGGCCGAGCACCGCGGCCAGATCCTCGCGGACCTCCCGCTCGCCGAGCCCGGGCGGGACGCGGCAGTCGACCTTCAGCTCGGCGCGGCTCGGGATCACGTTGACCTTCTCCGAGGCGCCGATCCGGGTCGGCGTGAACGTGACGCCGAACATCGGCTCGAAGAACACGGCGAGGCGCTCGTCGGCTGCGCGCAGGCGCGCGAGCGAGCCGGCTGGGTCGGCGGGGTCCTCGCCGATGCCCTCGAGGAACGCCAGCGGAGCCTCGGTCGGGCGATATCCCGCCCTGCCGCCGGAGGCGGCGAAGCGCTCGAGCAGCGGGCCCATCTTCAGCAGCGCGTTCTCGCCCATGGCCGGCATCGAGGCGTGACCGGCGACGCCGTCGGTGGCGATCACGAACCGGAACACCCCCTTCTCCGCACAGCAGACGCCGTAGCGGCGCTCGCCGCCGTATTCGAACATCGGCCCGCCGCCCTCGTTGATCAAGAGGTCGCAGCGCGCCTTCTCGGGGTGGTTCTCGGTCAGCCACTGCGCGCCCAGGGACCCTCCCGTCTCCTCGTCCACGACCGCCGCGATCAGCAGCTCGCCGCGGGCCGGGCGCCACCCGGAGCGCGCGAGCGCGGCGGCGGCGGCGATCTCGGCCGCGACCTGCGACTTCATGTCGAGCGCACCGCGGCCCCACACGAAGCCGTCGGCGAGATCGCCCGACCACGGGTCGTGCGTCCACTCGCCCGCGTCGGCGAGCACCGTGTCGACGTGCCCCAGATAGCAGAGCGTCGGCCCGGAAGGCGAGCCCTCCGGCGCGCGCAGCCGGGCGAGCAGGTTGGGCCGCGCCGGCTCGGCGCCGAGCAGCTCGCATTCGAGGCCCGCCGCACTGAGATGGGCGGCCAGGTGCTCCTGCGCGGCGCGCTCGTTCCCCGGCGGGTTGACCGTGTCGAAGCGGATCAGGCTCTGGAGCAGCGCGGTCGCCTCAGCGTCCGCCTGTTCGTCGGGCCCGCCCACCCCGTTCAACCCGTGGCGGCTCGGGGCGGGCCGCCGGGCAGCCCGATCTCGGCCACCTCCTCCGGCGTGAGCGGGAAGTGGCAGGCGGCGAGGGTTCCCGTGCCCTTGTCCTCCAAGGGCGGATCCTCGATCGAGCACAGCTCTTGCGCCTTCGGGCAGCGGGTGTGGAACCGGCACGCCTTCGGCGGGTCCGCCGGGCTCGGCACGTCGCCGGTGAGCAGCCGCCGCTTGTCGCCGTGGCGGGACGGGTCCGCGACGGGCACCGCCGAGAGCAGCGCCCCGGTGTACGGGTGGCGCGGGTAGCTGTAGAGGTCGTCGGCGTCGCCGACCTCCACGAAGCGGCCGAGGTACATCACGGCGACCCGGTCGCACATGTGGCGAACGACCGACAGGTCGTGCGCGATGAAGATCAGCGTCAGCCCGAACTCGCGCTGCAGCTGGCGCAGCAGGTTGAGCACCTGGGCCTGGATCGAGACGTCCAGCGCGGAGACCGGCTCGTCGGCGATCAGCAGCTTCGGTTTCAGCGCCAGCGCGCGCGCCACGCCGATGCGCTGGCGCTGGCCGCCCGAGAACTCGTGCGGGTAGCGGTTGTAGTGCTCGGGGTTCAGCCCGACGGTCTCGAGCAGCTCCTGGACCGCCTTGCGCCGCTCGCCCTTGCCCGGCAGCAGGCCGTGGATCACGAACGGCTCGGCGATGATCGAGCCGATCGTCTTGCGCGGGTTCAGCGACGAGTAGGGGTCCTGGAAGATCATCTGCACCTCGCGCCTGACCGCCTTCAGGCGCTTGCCTTTGATCTTCGTGATGTCCTGGCCGTCGAAGCGGATCGTGCCCGAGGTCGGCTCGAGCAGCCGCGTCACGAGCCGCGCGGTCGTGCTCTTCCCCGAACCCGTCTCGCCCACGATCCCGAGCGTCTCGCCGCGCTTCACGTCGAAGCTGACCCCGTCCACGGCCTGCACGGCGCCGACCTGTTTCTGAAGGAACACGCCGCTGGTGATCGGGAAGTGCTTGACGAGGTCGCGCACCTGGACCAGCGCCTCGCCGTCGCCGCCGTCGAGGGAGCCGGCGGAGCTGCCGGCGTCGGGCACGAGCTGGATGTCCTCCTCGCCCATCAGCCGGACGTTTCCTCGAGCCCCGGAGCGGTGTCCTCGAGCCCTACCTCGGCGATCGCCTCCTGCGGACGGGCGCCCTCCTGCAGCTCGGCCCAGATCTTGCGACGCACCTCTGCTTCGAGCAGGCAGGCGACGTAGTGGCCCGGGTCGCCGGGCACCGGCTCGAGCGCCGGGTCGATGCGCGAGTGGTCAGGCTGGGCGTAGGCGCAGCGCGGGTGAAAGTGGCAGCCCGACGGACGATTGATCAGCGACGGCGGCGTGCCCGGGATCGGCACGAGCAGCTCGGAGCGGTCGGCCTCCAGGCGCGGAATCGACTTCAGAAGGCCCCAGGTGTACGGGTGCTCGGGGTTGGAGAAGACCGCGTCGGCGGAGGCCGTCTCGACGATCCTGCCCGCGTACATCACCGCGATGTCGTCGGCCATCTCGGCGACCACGCCGAGGTCGTGGGTGATGATGATGATCGCCATCCCGAGCTCGCTCTGGAGCCTTTCCATGAGCGCCAGGATCTGCGCCTGGACCGTCACGTCGAGCGCGGTCGTCGGCTCGTCGGCGATCAGCAGCTTGGGCTCGTTGGCGAGCGCCATCGCGATCATCGCGCGCTGGCGCATGCCGCCCGAGTACTCGTGCGGGAAGGCGTCCACGCGACGCTTCGGGTCAGGGATGCCCACCAGCCCGAGCAGCTCGATCGCACGCTCCTTGGCCTGCTTCTTGGGCACGGAGTGGTGCGCCTGCATCGTCTCGATCAGCTGCTTGCCGACGCTGTAGAGCGGGTGCAGCGCCGAGAGCGGGTCCTGGAAGATCATCGCGATGTCGTTGCCGCGGATCGTGCGCATCTCGCCGTCGGAGAGCGCGACCAGGTCGCGGCCCTCGAACAGGATCCGCCCCGAGACGTTCGCTCCCTGCAGCCGCGTGAGGCCGAGCGTGGTCAGGGAGGAGACGGTCTTCCCCGAGCCCGACTCGCCCACGATCCCGAGTGTCTTGCCCGGGAACACCTGGTAGGTGATGCCGTCGACCGCGTGCACCACGCCGTCCTCGCTGGGGAACTCGACGCGCAGATCCTCTACGCGGAGCAGCGCCTCGCCGCTCGCTCCGGGCTCCGGGAGGGTGGCCGGCTCGGCCGCGCTCATGCGTATCTGACCCTCGGATCGAGATACGCGTAAGCGATGTCGGCGACGATGTTGGCGATGATGATGAACATAGACGCCAGCAGCACCGTGCCCTGGATCACTTCGAAGTCCGAGTGGACGATCGCGTTGTAGGCCAGGCGGCCCACCCCCGGGATGTTGAAGACCGTTTCGACGAGTACGGCGCCGCCGAGCAGCACGCCGATTTCGAGCGCCAGCAGCGTGACGATCGGGTTGATCGCGGCGCGGACCCCCTGGCGCACGACGCGCCGTTCGGAGAGTCCCTTGGCCCGTGCGGTGCGGATGTAGTCCTCTTTCATCGTCTCGATCAGGCTGCCGCGCATCAGCCGCGCGAAGATCGCGGCGCTGCCGGCCGCCAGCACGAACCACGGCATGATCAGCGAGGTGAACCATTGCCACGGGTCCTGGCTGATCGGCACGTAGCTGCCGGCGCCCGGGAGGATCTTGAATTTGCCGATGTCTTCGGAGAAGAGGAGCAGCGCGATCAGCGCGAGCCAGAATTCCGGCGCCGAGATCAGCACCAGCGCCGTGCCCATCGCGGTGCGGTCCCAGAGGCTGCGCGGTTTCAGCGCCGAGACGATGCCGACGGAGAGACCGGCGACCACCCAGATGATGCCAGCCCCGACGGCCAGCGAGATCGTCGCCGGCAGCCGTTCCTTGATCAGCGTGATCACCGACTGCTGGGAGTAGTAGGAGTAGCCGAAGTTGAAGTGAAGGAAGACGCCCTTCAGGTAGTCCCAGAACTGGGTCGGGAGTGACTTGTCGAGCCCCAGCACCCGTTCGATTTCTTTGATCAGGTGGGGCTGCGGATCGCGGCCCGCGCGCAGCACGGCGGGGTTGCCGGTGGGCAGGACGCGGAAGAGGATGAAGGTGAGCGCGCAGACGATCACCAGCAGCGCGATGCCCCAGAGGACGCGCCTGATCACGTAGGCGGTCATCTACGGGTCCTCTCGGGTTCGCTCGGGAAGCTCATGAACAGGTTCGTCGGCTGAGCGCCCGGGCTCCGCCCCCTGAGGGAGGCGGAGCCCGGCGGGCGCTTCAGCCCAGCTGCATCGCGCCTACTTCAGCGACGTCCAGCTGTAGTCCCAGGAGCCGACGTTCCACAGCTGGCCTACGCCGTGGACGTTTTTGCCCTGGATGTTGCCCTGCTTGTCCCAGTCGAACGGAACCGCGATCGCTTTTTCGACCAGTTTCGTGTCGATTTCGCCCCAAGCCTTCGCGCGAGCGCCCTTGCCGTTGACGCTTTCGGCTTCGGTCATCGCTTTGTTCAGTTCGGGGTCGTTCGCCTGACTCCAGTTGACGTTCCCCGTCGGCACGATCAACTTGCCGTTGAACGTGATGTTGAGGACCGTCTGCGGGTCGGCGAAGTCGGCGATCCACCCGACGCTCGGGCAGACGTCGATTTCTTCTTTCGGGACGTTGCAGTACTTCGCGTACATCGTCGACGTTTCGACGAGCGTGAACTTGGTGTTGAAGCCCAGGCTCTTGAGCGTCGAGTTGACGATTTCCGCGTCCTGTTCGGCCGGCGGGCCCTTGGCCCCGACGATCGTGACCGTTTCGCTGCCGGTGTACTTACCGGACGGGAAACCTGCCTTCTTCATGTATTCGGTGGCGACCGTCATGTCGCCTTCGGGGTGTTCGTTGAAGTCGAACTTCGGACCCTTGATCCCGCCCGCGGCGTTGAAGCCGATGACTTCGTTCCACACGGGGTCGTTCGACGGGTACAGCCAGTGGGTCATCACGTTCGTGACGAGCTGGCCACCGCGAGCCTTGTCCATGGCGGTGCGGTCGAGCGCCGCCCACAGGGCCTTGCGGAGGTTTTCGTTCTTGAACGGCCCGGACTTGTTGTTGACGCCGATGTAGTGGCTGCCGGCGCCGGGCGAGATCATCAGCTGGCTCTTGTACTTTTCCGCCGCGAGCTTGATGTTCGCCTGCGTCGGCGGTTCGCTCTGGACGAGGTTTTCGCCTTCCAGAACCTGACGGCCGATGACCGCGTTGTCGCCACCGATCTTGACCCGGGTTTCGTTCAGGTACGCCGGGCGGATGTCGGTGCTCGCGTTCCAGTTCGGGTTGCGAACCAGCGTGAGGGACTTGCCCGGGAAGTAACCGACACCGAGCACTTTGCCGGCGCTGTTGTTCTTGATCATGTACGGGCCGGTCGCGACCTCATACGACGCGTAGTTGGACGGCTTGTTCTTGTCGTATTTTTCGGCGTATTCCTTCGGAACCGCCGCCGAGATCGGCATCACGAGGGCCGCGGCGACGAACTGCGCCTTCGGTTCGGTCAATTTGAAGACGATCGTGTGCTTGTTCGGCGTCGTGATGCCTTTGATGGGCTTCGCGCCGCCTTCTTTTTCGGCCTGCGGCTCGCCTTCGATCGATTTGAAGTACGCGCCCACATACGGGTTTGCGACGTTCGGGTTGGTCGCGCGCTGGAACGCGTAGGCGACGTCTTCCGCCGTCACTTCCCTGTTCACCGGCGGGCTGAACTTGACGCCTTCGCGCAGGTGCACGGTGATCTGCTTGTTGTCAGAGGAGATTTCCGGCGGACCGGAAGCCATGTCCGGGCTCGCCGACGAAGCCGTGTTGGGCTTGTTGGAGTACAGCGGCCGCTGCGTGGCGAAGATCACCACATAGTCGACCGAGTAGTAGGCGATGCCCGGGTCGAGGTGTTCGAAGTCGCCTTCCTGGAGGACTTCGAGCGTGCCGCCCTTTTTGCCTTCGAGCGACTGCGTCGCGGGGCTTGCGAACCCTTCGGTTCCCACAACTTCCGAGCCGCTCGAGCCACCACTGCTGCTCGAACTGCTCGAGCCACACGCCGACAGCAGCACCGCCAGCAGGGCTACGGCTGCCAAAGCAACAGCCGTTCTGATCGACCTCATCGAGTCGCCTCCTGTTGTTGTGTCTCAGAAGCCCTCATCGGGCCTCCCTCGGGTTCAGGGCGTCTCTGAGCCCGTCTCCCAGAAGATTGAAAGCCAGCACCGTGATCAGCAGCGCGATGCCGGGGAAGACCATGTACCACCACGCGGTGTTGAAGATCGGCGTCGCCGAGGCGATCATCTGCCCCCAGCTCGCCGTCGGCGGACGGATCCCGACGCCGAGGAACGAGAGCGCCGCCTCGATCAGGATGTTGGTCGGGATCTGCAGGGTCGCGTAGACGATGATCGGCGCCGTGAGGTTCGGCAGGATCTCGCGCAGCATGATGCGCCAGTTGGACGCTCCGAGCCCGCGCGAGGCCTCGACGAACTCGCGCTCGCGCAGCGACAGGACGAGACCGCGCACGATCCTCGCCATGTAGGGCCACGTCGCGAACGCGATCAGGAAGATGATCACGCTGATCCCCGGTTCGATCGTGCCGCCGAGGCAGCCCTTGACCGAGCACGCGGCGCCGATCCCGATGCCGAGCAGCAGGATCGGGATCGACAGCACGATGTCGACGGTGCGCGAGAGCAGAGTGTCCACCCAGCCGCGGTAGAAGCCGGCGATCAGTCCCACCGTGACGCCGATCAAGGTCGAGATCGCGGTGCCGATGATGCCGACCTGGAGCGAGACGCGGGTGCCGTAGATCACGCGCGAGGCGACATCCTCGCCGAGCTGGTCGACCCCGAACGGGTGGGCGCTGCTCGGCCCCAACGGCGATCCGAAGGCGTCCGTCGCGTTCAGGTTCTCGACGTTCGGGCCCGGCAGCCCGAGGATCGAGACGACGAGCGGCGCGAGGATCGCGATCACGATCAGCACGATCACGACGCCGCCCGCGATGACCGCTACGCGGTCGCGGCGGAAGCGGCGCCAGAAGAGCTGAAGCGGCGATCGGGCAGCGACGTCCTCGCCACCCGCGTCGAGAAACTCGAGCGTCTCGGCCGCAGGCCGTGCCTCACCGGTGGTGAAGCTCATCCCTCGCGGGACTCCTCATAGAGATTTTCGCGATCCTCACCTGCTCCTCGACTTCAGTACCGAATCTACACCTTCGACGGTGGGGCAGTGCCACCTTCCGGCGCATTTCCGACGCCGGAACCCGCTCATGCCGACATACTCAGTCGCGTGGATACCCTCTTCGGCGACGAGGTCAATCCGCCCGATAGGCCCAACGGCCCACCAGACGTGGTGCAGGCCGTACAACCGCTGGCGGCGCGCATGCGTCCCACGACGCTGGCGGACTTCGTCGGCCAGTCCCATCTCCTGGGCGAGCGCTCGGCGCTGCGCACCGCGATCGAGCTCCGAAAGCCGCACTCGATGGTGCTCTACGGCCCGCCCGGCTCGGGCAAGACGACGCTGGCGCGCATCGTCGCCGAGAGCTCCGGCTCCGCCTTCGAGGAGCTGAGCGCGGTGGCCGCCGGGCGTCCCGAGGTCAGGGCCGTGATCGAGCGTGCGCGGCACCGGCGCGAGAACAGCGGCGTCGCCACGGTCCTCTTCCTCGACGAGATCCACCGCTTCAACAAGGCCCAGCAGGACGCGCTGCTGCCCGCGGTGGAGGAGGGTCTCGTGACGCTGATCGGGGCGACGACCGAGAACCCCGCCTTCGAGATCAACGGCGCGCTGCTCTCGCGGCTGCGCGTCTACGCGCTCGAGCAGCTGAGCGTCGAGGAGTTGGAGACGGTCCTGGCGCGGGCGGCCGCCCAGGGGGACCGAGTGCCGGTCGCGGAGGGCGCGCTGCGCTTCCTGGCGTTGCGCAGCGAAGG
>Ga0134126_10001955_pt1 | contig 26151 bp, 25 predicted proteins | sample KB31752_FD_96881 | JGI IMG/M metagenome (GOLD analysis project Ga0134126, IMG submission 96881) | Terrestrial soil microbial communities with excess Nitrogen fertilizer from Kellogg Biological Station, Michigan, USA - KB3-175-2 | ecosystem: Environmental > Terrestrial > Soil > Unclassified ... | reverse complement strand
TGGTTGTCGGGGGCTCCACGGGCTGGCCGATAAAACCGCCTAAACATAGCACGGTTCACCATCGTGCAGCGAACCCCCGGGACGGTCTGCGATGCGCCGCACGGGCTCGAGGCCGAGCGCGCAACGCGGTGGCGGCAGGGGGGAACTGCCTCGGCGCGAGCCGCGCGGCCTGCATCGCCGAGCGCAGCCTGCATCGCCGAGCGCAGCCTGCATCGCCGAGCGCAGCCCGCAGCGCAAGCGCGGCCGAGGCCCGGCCGGATAGCGTGCGGTGACGCTGAAGCTGAGAGTCGTCGTGCGCGAGCGCCCCGCGTGTTAGGGCCCCCGGCGCGAGCCGCGCTCTTACAGGCGCGTAATGTCAGGTCCCGCGAAGGACACACGGCGTTCCATTGCTGACACACTCGCGCGGCACATTTGGCCGCTCGCTTCTCGCGGCCGCATTCCCCCTGGGTTTGCGGTTGCAGGCGGATATCGCCGGGTGTATTCATAGCGCCCGACAACGCAACCGTGCCCCGACATGCGTCCGCGACCATGTCCGCCCTGGATGGCGTCGCTTCCCCCCGCTGTCATCGTGGAGGAGCGTGGGAATCGGCCGTATTTCCGCAAAACCAAGAATTTGGAGGAGATATGAGCTACCAGTTCCAATCCTTGGCCGTCGAGGCGATCGTTCTCGCCGGGGCGGCGGCCTTCTCACCCAAGGGGGATATATGAAACTTCGAAATTGGCGCAGGGTAATGGCGCCGGCAGCAATCTTCCTGGCCGCGGGTTTGGCCTGTGGAACCGCTCTGGCGCAAACCAGCTCGGATTCCCAGGAGCTGCAGAACAGCGCAAACCCCCAACTCTGGCCCTCGATGGGACAGAATTTCGCGCTCGACCGGCATAGCGCTCTCAAGCAGATCAACGCCTCCAACGCGAGCCATCTCGAGATGATCTGGTCGCAGTCGCTGGGCACGCTGCGCGGCCAGGAAGGCCAGCCGATCGTGGTCGACGTCGAAGGCAAGCCGATGATGTTCTTCGTCAGCGGCTGGCCGAACATCGTCCAGGCGCTGGACCTGTCGAGTCCGGATCATCCGGTCGAGGTGTGGAATTACGTCAAGAAGACCGATCGCGATCTTTCAGCGGTGCCGCGCGCCTGCTGCGACACCGTCAATCGCGGCCTGAACTACGCCGACGGCAAGGTTCTGTTCAACACGCTCGACGGCTATCTCATCGCGCTCGATGCCATGACGGGCAAGGTGGATTGGGAAGTCAAGCATGCCTATCCCGACCATGGCGAGACCGTGACCAACGCGCCGCTGATCGCCGACAACAAGGTGATCGTCGGCTTCGGTGGTGATGAGTTCGCGGCGCGCGGACGGCTCGAGGCCTATGATCTCGCGACCGGCAAGCTGCTCTGGAGATACTGGGACAACGGCACCGATCAGGAGATAGGCCTGACGCCGGAGACCAACAGAGCCAATCCGCAGTACGGCACCTACGGCCACAAGACGGGATTGACCTATCCCGGCGACGAATGGAAGCGCGGCGGCGGAGCCCCCTGGGCCTGGTACAGCTATGACCCGCAGCTGAAGCTGATGTATTACGGGTCCGGCAACCCCGGCCTCTGGAGCCCGAGCTATCGTTGCGGCGCCAACCCGCCGACGCAGAAGGCTTGCAACGACGGCAAGTGGGACAACAAGTGGTCGATGAGCATCTTCGCCCGCAACGTCGACACGGGCAAGGTGGCGTGGGTCTACCAGATGACGCCGTTCGATCAGTGGGACTATGACGGCGTCAACGAGCCCATCCTGGTCGACCTGACGATCAACGGCAAGAAGCACAAGGCGCTCGTCCATTTCGACCGCAACGGCTTCGCCTATGTGCTCGATCGGACGAACGGCACGCTGCTCGAGGCGCACAAGTACGTGGCGGTGAACTGGGCGGAAAAGGTGGACATGAAGACCGGCCGTCCCGTCAAGGTGTATGAGCACTCACCGTTGCTGGTCAACCAGATGGCCCAGGCCTGTCCCTCGGCCATGGGTGGCAAGGATCAGCAGCCGGCCTCCGTCGATCCCAACAACCCGGAAATCTTCTATGTGCCAACCAACAATTGGTGCATGCAGGATACGCCGCAGACGCGCACCAGCATGCAGCAGGGCGTGGTCTACGTGTTCGCCAACGTTTACATGTACGAGCACAAGCCCGGCGTAGCGGGCCGCATCAAGGCATTCAACGTGGTGACCGGGAAGACCGTGTGGAACAACCCCGATAAGTACCCGGATTGGGGTGGTACCCTGAACACCGCCGGTGGCGTCGTGTTCTACGGCAGCTTGGGCGGAGACTTCCGCGCGGTCGATGCCAAGACCGGCCGGATACTCTGGTCGCGCAAGCTCGGCTCGGGAATCATCGGCAATCCGATCACCTACCAGGTCGACGGGCACCAGTACGTGTCGGTGTTCGCCGGCATCGGCGGGTGGATCGGCCTGCCGGTGACGGCTGGCCTGGATCTCAGCGACAAGTACGGTGCGATCGGCGCGACGGCGATGGCCAAGGCGACGCACCTCAACGAGATCCCGCAGGGCGGGGAGCTGTACACCTTCCGCCTCCAGGATTAGTTGCCGAAGGGATGTGATAGAGTGTCTGTGGCACCTCGCGGCAGCATGGGCTGCGCGGGGTGCCACAGATACCGTCTCCGACAAGGACACGAGATGCCTGCAATGCCGCGCCCGGGCCGCCGCGCGATGTCGGTGGCCCTGCTGTTGATCACTGCCCTTTTCCTGCCACCCGCCTTTGCCGATACCAACCCGCCGCAACCGGCGGCCACCTCGCCCGGTCTCCAGGGACCGTGGTCCGGCAAGGATTTCGACCAGCTCGATCAGGCCGAGATAGACGCGGCCAAACAGGCCGCCGCGACCGCGCACTTCCCGGTCCTGCGCGTATGCGCGGATCCGGGCAACATGCCGCTGTCCGATCGCGCCCAGGAGGGCTACGAGAACCGGATCCTCGAGGTCCTCGCCAAGGCGATGGGCGCCAGGCTGAGCTACTTCTGGCGCTCCTACACGGGCGACATCGTGGGTCAGGCATTCGGGGCCGCCGACGAATGCGACATCCTGATAGACATGCCCGATCACGATCAGGACGTCCTCTCGACCATCCCCATCTATCGCACGACCTATGTGCTCGTATGGCGCGACAACGAGAACCTCGCCATCAAGAGTCTCGACGACCCCCGCCTGAAGCAGTTGCGGGTGGGCGTGTTCCAGATTTCCGCATTGCGCCAGGCGCTCGCCGATCACGGCGTTTTCGCCAAGGTGAAAGTCTGGCCGGTGAGTAACGACACGGAATGGGTGCCGGCGCATCAGCCCTGGCGGCAGGTCGAGCAGGTGGTCGACGGCCAACTCGACATCGCGGGCGCGTGGGGGCCCATGGCCGGCTGGCTGAAGACCATGAAAGGCGCGCGGATCACGCTGCAGCCGACCAACCTCATGGACAACGACGTGCCCATGGAATTCAGCTTGGGCATCGGAGTGCCGAAACAGGACGTGGTGCTGAAGTTCGCGCTCGACGACGCGCTCAAGGCCCATCGGGCCGATATCGAGCGCATCATGAGGCAATATGGCGTGCCGCTGGTGCGGTGCGCGGACTGCCTCCTTGCCGGCGACCTGCCGGCGCACGGCAGCTACATGGCGCCGATCTCGGTGGCCGAGACCGAGAGCAAGCCGATGCACTGGACGGTATCGCAGGCGCAGGTGGACCAGTGGCTGGCACAGGGCTCGAGCGTCAACAAGGAGTTTTACGACGCCGTCGTCGCCAATGACGTCGACCGGACGGCGTATCTGATCGGCAAGGGCGCGGACGTCAACAGGCTGACCAATCTGGGCGATACCCCGCTGACCACGGCGGCGAGCGCCGGCTGCCTGCAGATGATGCGGCTCCTCGTCAGGCACGGCGCCAGAGTCAATCGGCCCGACAGTGACGGGCAGACGCCGCTCATGAGCGCGGTGGCGCGCAATCATGCCGCCGCCGTCAAGTTCCTGCTGGCTCACGGCGCGAGCGTCGACCAGGGAGCGCCGCGCGGCTTCACACCCCTGTCGGTCGCCATCGAGGAGCAGCAGTTCGATGCCGCCTACGCCCTCATCGAAGGGGGCGCGAACGTGAACGCCGCGGCCAGCATGCACCGCCTGACACCCCTCATGGTGGTCGCGAGCGAGCTGCCGCCGGGGGCCGACAGCCTGGTCCGGCTGCTGCAGCAGCACGGCCCGGTGGACATCGCGCGCGCCCTGCTGGCCCACAAGGCGAGAGTGAACGCGACCGATGCCGACGGAGTGACCGCGCTCATGATCGCGGCTGCGCATGACAATTCCCAGATCATCGCGTTGCTGATCCAGGCCGGCGCCAATCCGGGCATGAAGTCGGCGGCAGGAGAGACCGCGCGCGATATCGCGGTCAAGAACGACAATCTCGGCGCCATACGCCTCCTGGATTTGCTCGTCCGCCGCTAGAGCGGCGGCTTACGGTATCCTGAGACAACCGGAGTAATGATGATGAGACGCTTCGCAGGCGTAGCCGTTTCCACTTTGGCGCTGTTCGGAGCGGGCTGTTGGCTTCTCGCGGCATCTTCCGCCGCGGCCGCAGGCCCGGCCGCCGCGAAGGGCTCGCCGATCACGGGCAAGCCGCCGCTGCAGGTCGTCGCGACCGCCCCCAAGGGGTCGCTCCACAATCCCTTCACCGGCAATGCCGCAATGGCGAAGGCCGGCCACAAGCTGTTCTTCCAGTACGGCTGCAACGGCTGTCACGGCGGCAACGGCGGCGGCGGCATGTGTCCACCGCTCATCAATGGTGTGTGGATATACGGCGGCAGCGACGACACTCTCTTTCGCCTCATCTCGCTCGGGTCGACCAAGCTCGTGGCGGACGGGTATCAGCGGCAGGCGTTGGAGGACGTCATGGGGCCGATGCCATCGATGGGCCCGCTGATCAAGAGCGATGCCGATTTGTGGAAGATCATCACCTGGATCCGCTCGGCTTACAACGGACCGCCGGGTCACAGATATAAGTGAGCTGCGGATGAGGGCGCGCCGCGCCGCCGCTCGGGTCCCGGGGCTGCTGGCGCTGGCTCTGTTGGCCGGCGGCGGCGCCTTCGTGGCCGCGGCGGCCGCCGCCGCTGCGGTGCGCACCTTTCCCATCGTATACATCCGCGAGGCTTATCCCGGGCCCGGGATCATGCCCTCGCTGCTCGAGACCTACCCGGACGATCTCGGGCTCGCCGGCGCCGAGGAGGGTATCGACGAGGTCAACACGACGGGCAAGTTCCTGGGGTGGAAGTTCAAGCTCTACGTGGAGACCCTGCCGGCGGGCGCAGACATGGCCATCGAGGCCCGGCGGCTCTTCACCCGCGGGCCGGCGGTCATCATGGCCGATCTTCGCGCCGGCGATCTGCTGAAGCTCGCGGACGCGCCGGCCGTGAAAGGCTCGCTCATCCTGGACATGAGGACGATCGAGGACAGCCTGCGGCAGCGGGACTGCAGGGCCAACGTCTTTCACGTCCTGCCCAGCCAGGCCATGAGGACCGATGCGTTGGCTCAGTTCCTGGTGGAGAAGCGCTGGACGCGATGGTTTCTTCTGCAGGGGCCGACGCAGCAGGACGCGGTGTATGCCGCCGACGTGCGCCGCTCGGCCGCCCGCTATGGCGCCCGTGTCGTCGCCGCGAGGACCTACGATTACAACCCCGGCTCCAGGCGCAGCGACACCGGCTATCAGCAGATCCAAACGCAGATGCCGCTCGCGACGCAGGTTGGAACCGATTACGACGTCCTCTTCGTCGCTGACGAGACGGACCTCTTTGGAGACTACCTTCCCTACAACACGTTCGACGCGCGTCCCGTCGTGGGAACGCAGGGGCTCATTGCCGCGGCCTGGACTCCGGCCTTCCAGTCGTATTCAGCCCTGCAGATGCAGCACCGGTTCAGCCAGTTCGCGCATCGCGAGATGATGGAGCGCGATTACGGCGGCTGGCTCGCCGCCAACATCATCGGCGATGCGGTCATGCGCGGCAGGACGGTATCCCCGGCCGGAATACGCGCGTACCTGAGGTCCGACGGTTTCCTCATCGCCGGCTTCAAGGGACAGGGTCTGACGTTTCGCTCCTGGAATCAGCAACTGCGGCAGCCGGTGCTCATCGCCCAGCCGCTGATGGTCATCTCCATGTCGCCGCAGAACGGCTTTCTGCATCCCGGCAACACGACCGACACCCTGGGCTTCGATCAGCCGGAGTCACAATGCCGCTTCGCGCAATGACCGGGCGCCGCACGGTGCTGCTCGCGTCCGCCGCCGTCCTGTGCGCCTGCGCCGCGACGGCGCACGCCAGCGAGCTCTTCGTCTCGAACGAGGTCGACGACACCGTGACGGTGCTCGATGGCGGGACCTACAGGGTGATAGCGACGATTCCGACCGAGCAGAGGCCCAGAGGAATCATCGAGACCGCGGACCACAGCAGCGTCCTGGTGTGCGACGGCGATTCGAGCGACATCGACGTCATCGACACGAAGACGCTGAAAGTGACACGCAAGATCAATACCGGTCCGGACCCCGAGACCCTGGCGATGTCGGTGTCCGGCAAGGAGATCTACGTCTCGAACGAGAACAACGCCCTGGTTACCGTGATCGATTACGCCACGGGCAAGTGGATCACGCAAATCCCGGTCGGGATCGAGCCCGAGGGCCTCGCCGTCAGCCGCGATGGACGCACCGTGGTGGTCGTCTCCGAGGAGACCAGCATGGCCCATTTCATCGATACCAGGACCTGGCAGGTCGTCGCCAACGTCCTGGTCGACACGCGGCCGAGGGTCGTGATGTATACGCCGGATCAGCGGTACCTCTGGGTCTCCTCGGAAGTGGGAGGCACGGTGTCGGTCATCGACCCGGTCAGCCATCAGGTCATGCACGTCATCGACTTCGCCATTCCCGGCGTGGACAAGCAGTACATCGGCCCGGTCGGCATTCAATTCACGCCCGACGGCCGCACCGCGTTCGTCGCCCTCGGGCGCGCCAATCGGGTCGCCGTGGTCAACGCCCACAACTACGACGTCGAGCAGTACATCCTGGTCGGCCAGCGGCCGTGGCAGCTCTCGTTCAGCCCGGATCACAGCAAGCTCTACGTCGCCAACGGGCTCACGAATGATGTGACCATCATCGACGTCGCGTCGCAGAAGGCGGTGAAGTCGGTTCCCGTCGGCCGCCTGCCGTGGGGCATCGCCGTGGTGCCCTGAGCCGCCCGTGCGCGCGATCCTTGCCTTCACGCTTTTCCTGGCCGTCGCGGCCGGACCCGCAGCGGCGCGAGCGGACCCCACGCTGCGCATCGCCGTCCTGAAATTCGGCACCGTGAGCTGGGTCATGGACGTCATCGAGCATCACGATCTCGACGAGGCCAACGCCATCAGGATCGACGAGGTGCAGTTGGCGAGCACGCAGGCGACGCTGGTGGCGCTGCAGGCGGGGCGCGTCGATTGCGTGGTGTCGGATTGGCTCTGGGTGTCGCGCCAACGCGCAGCCGGTGCCGATTGGACGTTCTTCCCGTTCTCCACCGCCCTCGGCGCCCTGGTCGCGGCCCGCGGCGCGCCGATCCACGGGTTGGCCGACCTGCGCGATCGGCGCCTCGGCGTCGCCGGCAGTCCGCTCGACAAGAGCTGGCTGATCGTGCAGGCGCTCGCGCAGGAGCGCCACATCGACCTGGCGCGTGACGCGCGGCTGTCGTTCGGTGCCCCGCCGCTTCTCAACCAGGAGTTGCTGGCCGGCCGCCTCGATGCCGTGCTGACCTACTGGAACTTCGCCGCGCCGCTGGAGAGCCGCGGTCTGCCGGCCGTCCTGTCGGTCAGCGACGCTTTGCGCCAGCTCGGCTTCAAGACTGCGATTCCGCTCGTGGGGTATGTCGTGTCGGAGCGTTGGGCCCGTGCGCATCCGCACGCGTTGGCCGCCTTCGTCAGCGCTACGCGCGAGGCGGACTCCATCCTGGCCACATCCGATGCCGAATGGAAGTGGCTCGGAGCGAGAACCGGGGCCCGCGATCCGGCGCAACTCGCGGCTCTGCGCGACGCCTTCCGGGCCGGCATTCCGGCGCACTGGGGCAACGAGGAGCAGCGTGAGGCCAATGCGCTGTACGGGCTCTTCGTCAGAGTCGGTGGTCGAGCGCTGGTCGGCTCCAGTCCGACGCTGCAGCCGGGTACGTTCCTCGACACCGTGAGTTATTGAATGAGCACTGCCACCAGCACACAGCGCGCATCATCCTGGGTGGCGGCGTCGTCGCTGGCGCAGCGCATCGGCTCCATCGCCCTGTTCATCGCTGTGTGGCAGATCGCGGCCGATGCAGTCCACAGCCGGCTGCTGCCTTCGGCCAGCGCCGTCTTCGTGGTCCTGGCGCAGGAGTGCGTCCACGGCCCGATCCTTTTCAATCTCGGCGTGACGCTGGCCCGTGTGGCTGCCGCTTTCTCGGTGGCGATGGTGGTCGGCACGGCGATCGGCATCGTGATGGGCCGCTCGCGGACCATCAATGCGCTGTTCGACAGCTGGCTCGTGCTGCTGCTGAACCTGCCGGCGCTCGTGATCATCGTCCTCGCCTATGTCTGGTTCGGGCTCACCGAGGCGGCGGCGATCGGGGCCGTTGCCGTCAACAAAATCCCCAACACCGCCGTCACCCTGCGCGAAGGTGCCCGCGCGCTCGACCGGAGCTATTCGGACATGGCGGCGAGCTTCCACGTCGGCCGCTGGCGGACGCTTCGCCACGTCATCATGCCGCAACTCTATCCCTATATTTTCGCGACCGCGCGCTCCGGGCTGGCGCTGGTGTGGAAAATCGTGCTGATCGTCGAGCTGCTGGGGATGAGCAATGGCATCGGCTTCGAGATCGAGCTCTACTTCCAGCAGTTCGACGTGACCCGCATCCTCGCCTACAGCATTGCCTTCATGGTGGTCATTCAGCTGATCGAGTGGGTGATCTTCCAGCCGCTGGAGCGGCGCGCTTCGGCGTGGCGCCAGTGACGCCGGCCCTGACCGCCGACATCCGGGAGAAGCGGTATGCGCGAGCCCGCGGCGGGAAGTCCCACCTGGCGCTGGCCGGCCTGTCGCTCCAGGTCGCGGCGGGCGAGTTCGTCGCCCTCGTCGGCCCGTCGGGCTGCGGCAAGACGACGTTTCTCAACATCGTCGCGGGCCTCGACCGCGACTTCGCCGGCGACGTCCAGCTTGCCCCGCGTCCCGACGGCCGGCCGGCGCGGGTAGGCTATGTCTTTCAGGAGCCGCGCCTGCTGCCGTGGCGGACGGTCTACCAGAACATCGCGCTCGTGCTGCCGCCGCATCATGCCGGCGGGGTCGTCAGAGACCTGCTGCAGGCCGTGGGTCTGGCCAAGGCGCAGGACCTCTATCCGGCGCAGCTCTCGGTGGGAATGAGCCGCCGCGTGGCCACCGCGCGCGCCTTCGCGATCGAGCCGGACCTGCTGCTGATGGATGAGCCTTTCGTCTCACTCGATCACGACACCGTGGAGCAGCTCCGCGACCTTCTCCTCGGGCTCTGGCACGCGCGGCCCACGACGGTGCTGTTCGTCACCCACGACCTGCGCGAGGCGCTGGTGTTGGCCGATCGCCTGCTGCTGTTGTCCGGCCCGCCGGGCCGCGTGCTCGCCGACCTTCCGGTCAGCCTGGCGCGCGATCGCCGCGACAGCGGCGCGGAGATCGAGCGGCTGCGCAATGAGATCCTGCGCCGCCATCGGGAGCTGATCGGCGCCGCCGCCACGGCGACGACCGTCGAGTGAACCGTGGCATCCCCTTGTGGCATATTGCCGGGCCATGGGCGGTGAGGCGGTGAAGGGCGCGATGCTGGACCTCAAACCGGAGGCCGCGAGCCGAAAGACGAGACATGCGCCGCGTCCTGAGGCGCCGCCGCTCGTCGTCGAGGGTTTGAGCCATGCGTTCGGCCCGCGGCAGGCGCTGTGCGAGGTCTCCTTCGAGCTCGACCGCGGCGATCGAACCGTGCTGCTCGGCCTCAATGGCGCGGGAAAGACGACGCTCTTCTCCCTCATCACCCGCCTCTACAACCATCGGGGCGGGTCGATCCGGATCTTCGGCTGGGAGATCAAGCAGAACCCCTCGGAAGCGCTGGCCCGGCTGGGTGTGGTGTTCCAGCTCCCGACCCTCGATCCGGACCTCTCGGTCGCGCAAAACCTCTTCTATCATGCGGCGCTCCATGGCCTGCCGCGCCGCGAGGCCGCAGCCCGCATCACACGTGAGATCGAGCGCGTCGGCCTGACCGAGCGGATGCACGAGAAGGCGCGCACGTTGAGCGGCGGCCAACGGCGTCGCGTGGAGATCGCGCGGGCGCTGATCCACCGGCCGAAGATGCTGCTTCTCGATGAGGCGACCGTGGGCCTGGACATCGCGAGCCGCCAGTTCCTGCTCGATCACGTGCGCATGCTGTGCCGCGAAGAAGGGCTCGCCGTACTTTGGGCGACCCATCTCATCGATGAGGTCGATTCCGAGGCGCGCGTGATCGTGTTGCACAAAGGTCGGATTCTGGCCAAGGGGCCGGTGCCGGAGGTCATCCGGCAGGCGGACGCCGCGTCGATCCGCGAGGCATTCGATCGCCTGACGGGTGAGCGGGGCGCATGAAGCCCATCCACTATTACCGCTGTCTGCGCGGCATCGTATGGCGTGAGGGCCTGCGCTTCCTCAACCAGCGCGGCCGCTTCGTCGCGGCCCTGGTGCGGCCGCTCGTCTGGCTGGTGATCTTCGCTGCGGGATTCCGCTTCGTGCTCGGCGTGTCGATCATTCCGCCGTACCAGACCTATATTCCCTACGAGGAATACATCGCCCCCGGCCTGATCGGGATGATCCAGCTCTTCCAAGCCATGCAGAGCACGCTGTCGATGGTGTGGGACCGGGAGATGGGCAGCATGCGCACGCTCCTGGTGAGCCCGCTGCCGCGCTGGTACCTCCTGGTCTCGAAGATGGTCGCGACGGTGGCGGTCTCGGTTCTGCAGTCCTATGTTTTCCTCGGTATCGCCTATCTCTGGGGAATCCAACCGCCGCCCGTGGGATACGTCACCGTGCTCCCGGCCCTGATCCTGTCGGGCATGATGCTGAGCGCACTCGGCCTGCTCATATCCTCGGCGATCCGCCAGCTCGAGAATTTCGCCGGCGTCATGAACTTCGTGATCTTCCCGATGTTCTTCGCCTCGTCCGCGCTCTACCCGCTATGGACGGTGCGCGAGGCGAACGAGAAGCTCTACTACTTCTGCATGGCCAACCCGTTCACGCATGCGGTCGAGCTGGTGCGCTTCGCGCTCTATGAGAAGTTCAACGCCGAGGCCTGCGCCGTCGTCGTAGGAGCGCTCGTCGTCTTCATGGCGCTGGCGATCCTCGGCTACGACCCCGGGCGCGGGCTCATCGTTCGCCGGGCGGCTGCCGAATGAGCCCGCGCGCCGGTCTCAGAACCGGTAGACGCCCTGCAGCGCGATCTCGGTCTGATCGCCGGTGAAGCGCTCGGAGGGCGAGATCCGCTGCACGAAGCCCGGCTCGTTGGAAGAGTCGTACCGGCCCTCCAGGCGCAGCTCGAAGTCTGATACCGGGTCGTAGCCGAAGGTGATCGTGCCTTCCTCGAGCTTCTGCGCGGCGCCGGTGATGAACCCGTCCTTGTCATCCAGGTACTCGCCCCGCAGCGACACCCGCCACTGGCTGCTCACCTGGTAATTGGCATAGCCGGCAACGCCATCCCAAGCACCGCCGGCGGTGATCGCGCTGGCGTCCTGCTTGCCGTGATCATAGCTGACGACGAACGAGAGCGCCGAAGTGGCGTTGAAGGTCGCTACGGTGTCCCATAACATCCGGCTCGCCAGATCGATGGGGTCCTTACCGAAGTAACTCTGCGAGGCCAGCGAGAAATACTTGTTGGGCGTCAGGGAAATGCCGAGCTCGGCGGTCTTCGAGCCGTAATCGACACGGGTGTAGTTCCAGCCGTTGTTCACTCCCACGATCACGCTCACAGTGCCGGTGACCGCATAGGTGGCGCGTAATCCGGTATGCGTCAGGGGCTCCGCGAAGAAAAGCAGGGAGCGCGAGAAATTGGTGTTGCCCGTCGGCGCGATGACCTCGGCGCCCGCGAGGGTGGTGAACTTGCCGGCCTGCACGGTCAGCGGACCGGTCGCGTACTGCACGAATCCCTGCAGGAGATCGAACGCGTCGGAGCTCGATGCCGAGGCGCTCTCGGCGGCATTGACGACTTTGGCGTCCTCGCCGGCGATCACGTCCACTACGGCGCCGAAGCCTGACTTCGGCTGGTAGGCGAGCTGCAGGGAGGCCTGATCGAGCTGAAACGTGTCGTGTGAGGTGTCGAACTGATGATCGGTACCGTAGCCCGAGGAGTCGTAGTAAGAGGCCGCCACATAGCCGGACTCCGTGATGCCGGAGTTGGCCAGGAGCTGCGCGAGGGTCGTGGCCGTGGAATCGGCCGCCAGCGCGCCGGCCGGGACCGCGCCGGCCGCGGCGAGCAGCGCCGTGAGGTGGAGTCGGTGCAACAAAGACGTCTGCATGGGGGCCCCTCTGATGATCCAACGATGTCGCCGAGCGCGCAGCTCAAGCATCCCCCATGCCAAGTAGATTATCATCGTAAAATCATGGACTTAGGTGCAACGAAGACGCCGATTGCGCCGTCCCTGCACCAGCGTGGTGCGCTGTCGCCTCGTGTGCTGCCCAATAGGGTGCGGCGAGGGATCGGACAGCGGGATGGCCCTCGCTTAGCATGCCGGCCGCCGCCAATGTCATACTTTCCCTTTGGCGTCAGCGTCGTCCGACAGGTTTTTCAGACATTGAACATGAGTTACGCTGGCAGAATCCCTCCGGAATCCACGAGAGCCGAGCCGGGCTGTCGCATGATGGCGACAGGGGGCTCCGTTTGTGCCGCGAAGACCGGGACGCGGCGCGAGCGGATGGTTTGAGCTGAAGAGCCCCGGGGGAGCCCAGGTGTTATCGTTTCATCGAACGCAGCTCGCCGCCGCCGCCCTCGCGCTGCTCCTGCTGACCTCCGCGATCGGTCAGACGGCCAGAACGCCGCAGCCGCAGCAGCAGGCGCCTGCATTCACCTTCGCTACCCTGCGGCGGCTCGCGCAGGAGCGCGCCGCGCGGCCGTACCACATCCGCTCGACCCCGCTGCCACGGGCGCTCTCCAGGCTGACCTACGATCAGTACCGCGATATCCAATTCCGGCCGTCCGCGGCCCTGTGGTACGGCCAGTCGATGTTCGAGGTGCAATTCTTTCACCGCGGCTTCAACTTCGATCGCCGGGTCAACATCTATGAGGTGTTGCCGTCCGGCGTGCGGCCGGTGATCTACCGGCCCTCCATGTTCCGGTTCGGGCGAAGCGTGCCGAAGCTCACGCTGACCGCCGATCTCGGCTTCGCGGGCTTGAGCGTGCACTACCCCTTGAACGCGCCCGACGAGAAAGACGAGGTGATCGCCTTTCTCGGCGCCTCCTACTTCCGCGCGCTCGGCCGCAACGCGGGCTATGGAGTCTCGGCGCGGGGGCTGGCCATCGATACCGCCACGCCCGCGGGAGAGGAATTCCCGTACTTCACCGATTTCTGGCTGGTTCGGCCGGAGCCGAACCAGCGGACGCTCACCATCTATGCGCTGCTCGACAGCCCGAGCCTCGCCGGTGCGTACGAGTTCGATGTCCGCCCCGGGACCGTCACCCAGGTCCAGGTGACGGCGGAGCTCTATCCGCGACGCACGGTGGACAAGCTCGGCATTGCGCCGCTGACCTCCATGTTCCTCTACGGAAAGAATTCCGCGCGCCGCCGCTTCGATGACTGGCGGCCCGAGGTCCACGACAGTGACGGTCTGATGATGCAGACCGGTACCGGCGAATGGCTGTGGCGGCCGCTCGACAATCCGAGCAAGCTTCAGGTCAACCGCTTCATGGACGACAATCCGAAAGGATTCGGCCTCATCCAGCGCGACCGCGACTTCGCCGATTACCAGGATCCGCAGTCGCAATACGAGCGGCGGCCGAGCTATTGGATCCAGCCGCTCGGCGACTGGGGCCGGGGCGGCATCGAGCTCGTGGAGATCCCGAGCGATGAGGAAATCCACGAAAATATCGATGCCTACTGGGTTCCGAGCGATCCCGTGACGCCGCATGCCCCGATGCGCTTCTCCTACCTGATGTCGGCGTACCTGAATTCGGATGGCCGCTGGCCCCCCGGAGGAAAGGTGGTTGCTACCCGGTTCGGGCCGGTCATGAGAGGCGCCACCGCGGTGCCGGGCATGCGGCTTGTTCTCCTTGATTTTGCGGGCGGCGACCTCGATTCTCTCTTGTCATCGCAGCCAGTCCATGCTGACGTGTCAGCCGACGGCGGTACCATCAGCCATGTCACCGTTCAGCGACTACCCGAGAACGGGGTCTGGCGCGTGACGATGGAGGTCAAACCCGGGAGCGACCAACCGGTCGATTTGCGTTGTTACCTCGATCTTTACGGCGAGGCCTTGAGCGAGACATGGAACTACCAGTGGATACCGCCGGGAGCGTAGCAGTGGACGCCGGAAGGCTGCGGCGCGCGGCGTTCAGGCGCCGGGCGCTCTTCTTCACATTGACGCTGCTCACCGCGGGCGTCGCGACCGGCATGATGCGCGACATCCTCGCCGCCAATGGGCTCAGCGACCTGGAACGGGTGGGACTGGTGCTCTTCTACGTCCTGTTCGTCTGGATCACGGGCGCCTTCTGGACCGCGCTCGCGGGATTCCTGATCCGCCTGCGGGGTGGCGACCCGCTGACGCTGAGGCCGCAAGACCTCGCCGGCCGGCCTCTCGCCGGACGTACCGCGGTCATCATGCCGATCTACAACGAGGACACGGTGCGGGTCATGGCGGGACTCGATGTCATCTGGTCCTCCCTGACACGGCTGCCGGAGCAGGGCGCCTTCGATCTCTTCATCCTTTCCGACACCCGCAAGCTCGATATCGCGGCGGCCGAGGAAGCCGCCTGGCGCGAGCTCAGCGCGCGCCATCATGCGCGCGGCCGGATCTTCTACCGCCGGCGGCCGGAGAACCTCGGCCGCAAGGCCGGCAACATCGCCGACTTCGTGCGCGCCTGGGGCGGGGCCTACGACTACGCGATCGTTCTCGACGCCGACAGCATCATGTCGGGCGAGGCGCTGGTGAAACTGGCGAGGCTCATGGACTCGAATCCGCAGGCCGGCATCATTCAGGCGCTGCCGCTGCCGGCGGGCCGGGAGACGCTCTTCGCGCGCCTCATCCAGTTTGCCGCGCGTCTGTCGAGTCCCATGCTCGCGAGCGGCCTCGCCTGGTGGCAGCTCGGGGAGGGCAATTACTGGGGTCACAATGCCATCCTGCGGCTGAAACCCTTTGCCGCGTTCTGCGACCTGCCGCGCCTGCCGGGCGCACCGCCGCTCGGCGGCGAGATCCTGAGCCACGATTTCGTCGAGGCAGCCTTCATGCGACGCGCGGGATTTCAGGTCTGGCTGGTTCCGGACGACAGCGGCAGTTGGGAAGAGGTCCCCTCGAACATCATCGACTATGCGGCCCGCGACCGGCGCTGGGCCCAGGGCAACCTGCAGCACCTCGGCCTTCTGCCCATGCGGGGCCTGCACTGGCTCAGCCGGGTGCACCTCATCACCGGCGTTCTCTCGTATGCCAGCTCACCGTTGTGGTTGCTCGTGCTGCTCCTGAGCTCGACCGTCGTGATCCTCGATGCGCTGCACGGGCACCAGTACTTCACGCCGGGCACCTACGCGCTCTTCCCGACCTGGCCGAAGTATCGGGACGGTGAGATCGCGGCGCTGCTGTCGATCACGGTGGCCGTGCTCTTCCTGCCGAAGTTTTTCGGTGCGCTGCTCGCCGCCGCTGACGCGCGGCTGCGGCGGGGCTTCGGTGGCGCTCCGCGCCTCTTCGCCAGCCTCGGGCTCGAGCAGCTCTTCAGCATCGTGATGGCGCCCGCAATGATGCTCTTCCACACGACCTTCGTCGTGACCACGCTGGCCGGCAAGCCGGTGGTGTGGCACGCGCAGGAGCGCGGCGATCGCGGCATCGGGATGCTCGAGGCGCTGCTGCGGCACAAGTGGCATGTCGTGATCGGCATCGCGTGGGGCGCGGTGATCCTCGCCTTCGCGCCGCGGTACATCTGGTGGCTGCTGCCGGTGCTCGCGGGCATGGTGTTGGCGGTCCCCCTCACGGTCGTGACGAGCCGCACGGGGGCGGGCCTGTGGCTGCGCAAGCATCGACTGTTGCTGACCCCGGAAGAGGTCGAGCCGCCGGCGGAGCTGGCCGCGCTCAGCGCCCATCTGGCCGCGGGCGTCATCACCCTGGGTGGGACGCTGCCGGCTCCCGGCGCCTCGAACGGCTCCGGTGCCCCCTCCGATCAAACCAACACGCTACCGGAGCGCGTGCCGCTGCCGATGCAGGCGCAGCCGCCGCGATACCTCACTGCCCGGGACGCGCTGGCGAAAATCGGGCGCTGGCGCAGCGTAAACTCGACATAGTAAATGGCGGCGGGGCACGTCCGGGTGCCTGGTCATCGCCTCGTCATAACTGGGAGATACGCGTGCTCGAGCATCTCGAACGGCTGCCGCCGGACCCCATCCTCGGCGTCATGGCCGCCTTCCGCGCCGATTCGGACCCCCACAAGGTGGACCTGGGCGTCGGCGTCTTTCGTGATGATGCGGGCGAAACGCCGGTCATGAGGGCGGTCCGTGAAGCGGAGCAAGAGCTGCTCGCACGGCAAACGACCAAGACTTATGTTGCCGCCGCCGGCAACGCCGGATTCAACGAGGCGATGGAGCGGCTGGTGCTGGGGCAGGGACATGCCGCGCTGGCCTCGGGCCGCTTGCGCACGATCCAGGCGCCGGGCGGGTGCGGCGCCCTGAGGCTGGGTGCGGAGCTCATCCGCGGGGCGGCGCCCGATGCCATCGTGCACGTCAGCACGCCCACCTGGGCCAACCACGTGCCGCTGCTCTCGAACTGCGGGTTGCGCCTCGAGCGCTACCCCTATTTCGACTCCGCGACCGGCGGCGTGGCCTTCGAGGCGATGATGACGGCCCTCGATCGACTGCCGGCGCGCTCCGTGGTGCTGCTGCATGCCTCGTGTCACAACCCCACGGGCGCCGATCTCGAGGACGGCCAGTGGCGTGAGCTGCTCGAGCTGGTGCAGCGGCGCTCGCTGCTGCCGTTCATCGATATCGCCTATCAGGGCCTCGGCCGGGGGGTCGCAGAGGATGCGTACGGCCCGCGGCTCTTCTGCGCGGAGTTGCCCGAGGTGCTGGTCGCGGTCTCGTGCTCGAAGAACTTCGGGCTCTATCGCGAGCGCACCGGCGCGCTGCACGTGTTGAGCGCCACGAGGACCGCGGCCGACGCGGCGATCAGTCAGCTCATGCGAATCGCCCGCGGGCTCTATTCCATGCCGCCGGACCACGGCGCGGCCATCGTGCATGCCATCCTGACTCAGGAGCGGCTGCGCGCGTCCTGGCAGGGGGAGCTCGATGCGATGCGCCGCCGGATCCAACAGCTCCGCGCGGCCGCGATGGAGGCGTTGCGGACGGCATGCCCGCGCAAGGACTTCGGTTATATCGTGCGTCAGCGTGGGATGTTCTCCTACCTGGGTGTGGCGCCGGACGTGGTCGGTGAATTGCGCGAGCGCCACCACGTCTACATGATGGACGACAGCCGGATCAACGTCGCGGGACTGCGGATGGACAATATCGGCTATTTCGCCGAGGCGGTGGGCAAGGCGCTCGGGTAGGCCGAAGCACAGACACCCGGAGGTGTCTGCCGGATCCTACAATTCGATCAGGCCATCGGAGAGCTCGTTGGTCGCGGACGGCTCCGGCGGGTAGTGCTCCGCCATCGCGGCGCCGCAGGCGCCGATCGCGTCCACGAACCCATCCACGATCTGGCCTCGGCGCACGTGTGCGACAAACTTGTCGATGATGGCCTGCCAATGGGCTTCGCCGAGCTTCTCGTGGATGCCCTTGTCCGCCACGATCTCCACATAGCGCTCCGCGAGCGAGACGAAGAACAGGACACCGGAGTGGTGTGGCGTGACCTGCACGCCCTGGCGGTAGAACTGCGCCTGCGCGAGCCGGCTGGCGCGCGCATGCTTCACGCGCCGCGGAGTCAGCTTGAGATGCAGCCCCGGTACGGACAGGAGCAGCACGGCCAGCACGATGAAAATGAGCAGTTGCAACTGGTAGAGGTGCACCCAGCGAAGCGACACTCCGGCGAGCAGGCAGGCGCCCGGAAACAGGAGCGCGAGGATGGCCGACCAGAGCAGCGGCACGAAGACGTAATGGTCGCTGGCGCGTGCGACCACGGCGACGAATTCGCCGCTCGTGCTCTTCTCCGCCGCATGAATCGCGGCGGTGATCCTGGCCTTGTCTTGCGGGGAAAAGCGAGTCATGCGTCACCAGCTTCCGGAGGCGCCGCCGCCGCCGAATGAGCCGCCGCCGCCGGAGAACCCACCGCCACCGCCGAAGCCGCCACCCCCCAATCCGCCGCCGCGACCGCCGCCGCCGCCCGCCAACATGCCGAGCAGGAGCCAGCCCAGCCAGCCGCCACCCATGCGCCCCCCACCTCCCCATCCGCCGCGGCCGGACATCGCGCGCAGCAGGGGAGAGAGCGCGAAGATGAGGATCAGCAGCATCAGGAATCCGGTGCCGCCACGGTTCCGGACCCGCTGCTGCTGCACCACCTCCAGATGGCCGCCCAAGGCGGAGAGGATGGCGTCGGTCGCGGCGGTGATGCCGCCCGCATAATCGCCGCTGCGGAAGTGCGGGAGCATCAGGTTGTGAATGATCAGGAAGCTCTGTGCGTCCGTGAGCGTGCCTTCGAGGCCGTAGCCGACCTCGATGCGCGCCTGTTTCTCACCCGAGTCGATGAGCAGCAATACGCCGTTGTCCTTTCCCTTCTGACCGATGCCCCAGTGCCGCCCGAGCTGGTATCCGTAGTACTCGATGGGATAGCCGTTGAGTGTTGGCAGGGTGACCACCACGACTTGCGCACCGTTTTCCTGCGAATAGGCCGCGAGCTTCTGCGAGAGCTGGCGGAAGACGTCCTCGGGCAGCAGGTGCGCGTCGTCCACCACCGGGCCGGTGAGGGCGGGAAAGGGCGGCATGCCGGCATCGAGGGAGGTCTGCGCCGCCGGAGCGGCGGGGGCTGCCACCAGCAGGAGGAGCAAAACCAGCAGCCCGCGCGGCCAGCGGGTGGCGGGTTCCCGGCGGCTCGTGCTCACGAGCCGAGGCCTAGAAATGTACCGCGGGAGCCTGCTGGGCCTGCTCCGAGATGGTGAAGTTCTGGATGGGCTGGTAGCTGCCGTAGAAGACCGAGTGGTACCAGCGGCCGGGAATCGTGGCGAGCTCGGTGTCGTACTGCTGCACCGCCAGGATGTAATCGCGGCGCGCCACGGCGATCCGGTTCTCGGTGCCTTCGAGCTGGGCCTGCAGGGTGAGGAAGTTCTGGTCGGCCTTGAGATTGGGATAGTTTTCGGTCACCACCATCAGGCGCGACAGCGCGCCGCTCAGGGTCGCCTGATTGCGCTCGAAGGCCTGAAAAGCCTTCGGATTGGTGAGAATGTCCGGCGGGATCCGGGTCTGCGCGACCTTGGCACGCGCCTCGGTCACGGCTTCGAGGACACTCGCCTCGTGGGCCGCGTAACCCTTGACGGTCGCCACCAGGTTCGGAATCAGATCCGTGCGCCGTTGGTACTCGTTCAACACCTGGCTCCAGGCGGCATCGACCTGCTGCTTGTAGCTCGGGATGTTGTTGATACCGCAGCCGCTCAGCAGCAGCAGCGCGCCGGCCATGGCAACCCATTGGGCGTGCCTGAAGCAACGACGAGATCCGGACATGTGATGCCTCTGACTTACAACCTGGAGCTGCAGCGTATGATAGCACTGTCGCGCGTAACAATTATCGCGCGCGACATGACACTTCTTTGCTTGCACCCGACGGGGGTTCCGCCTAGCCTGTCCGTGGCTCGGGAAGTCGGGCGGATATCGCATGAAGCAGATCGCCATTGCCGTCTTGCTGCTCGCGGTCGCCGGTTGCGCAACGGAGGGTCCTCTGCGGACGCCCGCCTGGACCGGTAGCTTACCGTCTGCTGCGCCTCCGCCGGAGATGCCGGCGCCTCCGCCTCCGGCGAACGACCTCATGCCGCGGTTCGTGCTGCCGGCCACGGGGGGCGCACCGGTCACGGCCATCCCGCTGGGTGGCAGCATCTACCAGCCGCTCACCGGCGGTCCGCCGATCATCGCGACGCCCCTCGGGCCGTGACCCCCGTCGACCAGAGCAGCGCCGCCAGACGTATCGACGGCTTCTTTTACGGCCTCTTTATGGACGTCGGACTTCTACGGAGCAGCGGCGTCCTGCCCCAGAACCCGCGCAAGGCTCATGTGAATGATTTTGCGCTGCGCATCGGCAATCGCGCCACGCTGCTGCCGTCGCCAGGCAGGCGCTCCTATGGCGTGCTGATGGGGCTGACGCACGGCGAGCTGGAGCGCCTCTATGCCGCGCCTGGTCTCGATCAATACCGCCCGGAAGCGGTGCTGGCCCATTGCGTGGATGGCGCCGCCGTCCCCGCCCTGTGCTACAACCTGCTCGCCGCACCGCGCGCGGACGAGAGGAATCCGGGCTATGCGGTCAGGTTGCAAAACCTCCTCGCAAGCCTGGGCTTCCCTGAGGACTACATCAGCTCGGTCGCGAACGCCTGATCGGCGTTACGTCCACTCCGTGAGTTTATTCCCCGTCTTGTCCGTGAATGCGCCGACGATGATCATGATGAAATCTATGAGCCACAGGACGCCGAAGACACCGCCGGTGAGCAACATCAGAATCCCGGTTCCGATCTTGCCGACATAGTAGCGGTGCGCTCCAGTCCAACCCAGGAAGAAGCATAGGAGGAACGCAGGCAGGATTCTCTTGTCCGAGCCGCTCGGCGCGGCGGTCTGAAGCGCTCCGCATTGAGGACAGGCCTTGGCCGACTCGTGCATTTCCCGACCGCACGCTCTGCAGTGGATCATGGATCGCCTCCCCGCATTCGCCGCTTATCTATGGAGTTCGCGCGGCTAACATGTCAAAGTATAGGACGAACGTGGGCGCAATGGCACCCAGGGCGGTCTGGCGCCGGATATCGGCCCCTCGCGGGGCGGCGGCAGGGCTCGAGGCCGCGCCCGGGGACCTCTGGCCGGCCGAGCCTCCGGGTGCCATGATCGGCGCGCTTGCCTGATCCATCGTGAGGTCGCGGAGGCACAACGTGAAGTGTCCGAGGTGCGGTGTGGACCTGCAGCCGACGGAGCGGCACAAGCTCGAGGTCAAATACTGTCCGTCCTGCAAGGGAATGTGGCTCGAGCACGACGAGCTGCAGCAGCTCGAGGATGAGGTCTTCGATTTCGGCGACCGATGGAAGGGGACGCTGGCCTTCGATCCGACCCCGACGACCGACAAATGCCCGGAATGCAGCGCCTGCCTCCAGAGGTTCCGCTACCGGTTCTACGACCTCGAGATGGAGTTCTGTCCGAACCAACACGGCTACTGGCTCGAGGACGACGAGGACACCAGGGTGCTCGAGCTCATGAAGAAGGAAGAGGCGCAGCTCGCGCGCAAGCTGCTCGCCGAGAATAAATGGGGGGCGCTGCTGCGGCACATGCGCTCGGGCTCTTTCTTCGATCGGCTGAAGGACCTCTTTCAGTAATTCGCCGGCGCCTGCGGCTCGCTCTTGCGCTCCAGCGTCACGAAGGTGAAGGCGTACGCATTGCGCTCGTCGGCCGGATGGCTGTGGCACTCGACGTCGGCCCACTGAGTGGGGTCCAAGTCCGGAAAGAAGGCGTCACCCGCGATTTCCGCGTGCACCAGCGTGAGGTAGAGACGCCGCGCGAAGGGCATGAGCAGCCGATAGATCTCCGCACCACCGATGGCGATGAGCTCCTCTGCATCCCGCGCGACGCTCAGCGCCTGCCCGAGCGAGTGCACGACTACCACGCCCTCGGCGCGCCATTCCCGGTCGCGTGTCAGGACGAGATTGGTACGCCCGGGCAGCGGCCGGCCGATCGACTCGTGAGTCCTGGGCCCCATCAGCAGGAGCTTGCCCAAGGTGAGCGACTTGAAGCGCTTCAGGTCATCGGGAAGCCGCCAGGGCAGGGCGTTGTCGCGTCCGATCGTGCCGTTCTCGGCCATGGCGGCGACGAGCGAGATGAGCGGTTGCTGCAGGACCATGTCAGTGAGCCATCGCCATGAGGCGGGTTGAGTGCAGCGGGCCGGGCACAAGGACGTGCCTCACACTAGATCTCGACCACGGTGTTGAGGACGATCACTGCGCGAAACGGCATGCGGAAGAACTCGGCAGCCTGGGTGCTGTGCCGCTGCATCCAGGCGAAGAGGCGCCGCTGCAGGCCCTTCCAACCCGGCATCGGACGCGCGCGCACCACGTGCTGGCCGACGAAAAACGAGCTGTCCTCCGCAAATACCCGTAACCCGCGAACGCGGCAGGACTTGAGCGCCTCGCCGACGTCGGGCGTCTCCATGAAGCCGAACCGGGCCTGGATCAGATAGACGCCGGGCAGGGTTTCCTCGATCTCCACGCGGCGCACCGGATCCTGCCGGGGCGTGCGCATCACTTCCACGTTGAGGATGATCACTCGCTCGTGCACCACGCGGTTGTGCTCGATGTTGCGGATCAGCGCCGAGGGCACGAGCTGGCGGTCGCTGGCGAGAAATACGCCCGTCCCGGGGACGCGCTGCACCCCGGCGATCAGCTTCGGCAGCTCGGTGCGCGGCACCGCCATCTTGGCAAGCGCGGCGCGCAGCTCCAGCCGCCCGCTGCGCCAGGTCATGAAAACCGTGAACAGGATCGCCGCCAGGGTGAGCGGAATCCAGCCGCCGCTCGGCACCTTGGTCATGTTGCCGAGCACGAAGATCGAGTCGACGACCATCAGCAGGCCAAAGAGGATCCCGACCGTCCACTTCGACCAGCTCCACTGGGTCAGCGCCACGAAGGAGCCCAGGATCGTCGTCACCAGCATGGTGCCGACGACGGCCGCACCATAGGCGCCCGTCAGCGCTTGCGAGGAGCCGAAGCCGATCACGAACGCGATCACGGCGATGAACACCAGCCAGTTGATTATCGGCACGTAAATCTGGCCATGCTCGGTCGCGGAAGTCTGCAACACGCGAATGCGCGGCAGCAGGTCCAGTTGCACCGCCTGGCGCGCCATCGAGAAGGCCCCGGTGATGACCGCCTGGGATGCGATGACCGAAGCGGCGGTGGCCAGGATGACCATCCAGGGCAGCGCGGCGGCGGGCACCATCAGATACAGCGCCTGCGGGAGGTATTTCCCCTGAGCAAGCAGCAGTGCGCCCTGGCCGAAGTAGTTGAGAATGAGCGCGGGAAAGACGAGCGCGAACCAGGCGATCCGCACCGGCGTTTTGCCGAAGTGGCCCATGTCCGCATAGAGCGCTTCGCCGCCGGTGATTGCGAGGAACACGGCGCCGATGATGGCGAGTGCGACGCCCGGCCGGTGCGTCAGCAGCTCGATGCCGTAAAGCGGATCGATGGCGGTGAGCACCACCGGATCGTGCCGGATCTCCGCCGCGCCGGTGAGTCCGATCACGAGGAACCAGAGCACCATGATGGGGCCGAAGAGGCTCCCGACCCGCGCGGTGCCGCGCCGCTGGTAGACGAAGAGTCCGATGATCACGCCGACCGTGATCGGGATGACCGTGGACTTGAAGGACGGGTCCAAGACCTCCATGCCTTCCACCGCGCTCAGCACGGTGACGGCGGGCGTGATCAGCGAGTCGCAGAAGAAGAAGGCCGTGCCGGCGAGCGCCAGCCACACCACGACCCGCGCCCAGAGGCCGCCGGCGATGATCTGTCGCTGAGCGAGGGCGAACATCGCCAGGATGCCGCCTTCCCCCTCATTGTCGGCGCGCATGATGACGCTGACATACTTGATGGTGACGGAGATCGTGAGCGCCCATAGGATGAGCGACAGGGCGCCGAGCACCAGCTCGCTGTCGAAATGGCCCGCCTCGGTCAGCGTCGTATCGAACGCATACAGCGGGCTGGTGCCGATATCCCCGTAGACGACGCCGAGCGCACCGATGACTGCCGACAGGGTCCAGCGACGAGACTGCATGATGACGCTCGCGCCGTGCGCCTTCAACGGCGCCGCGCAGACTTCCTGGGGTTGTCGCGTGCCCGCCGTCGTGCGGCCTTCCCTCCCTGATCCGCCTTGCGTGCGGGCCGTTTGCGTGGCTTCGGCGGATCCGGCGGCCAGAGCATCGTGCCGCGGCACTGCGGGAAGCCGCAGTGGCAGGCGAATACCTCCTCTATGCCCGGCGGGTCGTCGTCCTCGCGCTGGATCTGATAGTCGTAGGTTATCTCCTCGCCCGGCTCGATGGTGCGGAGGGCTTCGATGAATACCCGCCGTTGCTCGATCACCGACTCGCAGTTGGGATTGCAGGAGTGATTGAGGAATCGCGCCTCGTTGCCGCCGACGCCGGCATCGATCACGGTCCTGGAGTCGACGATGAAGAGGAAGGTATGGGCGTCGTTGGCAGCCTTGCTCTCGTAGCGGCGGTCGGCCTCGGCATGCGACACCCGATCGCCGAGATACTCGACGATGCGGGTGCCTTTGCGGATGCGGCGCAGGGCGAAGGCGCCGAGGCCATGAACCGGAGAGTGGCGCACCTCGAACAGGGGCGGGCGCGCCATGTCAGACCGCCACCGGTGCGGGGATGGCGGGATGATGCTGATAGCCCACGAACTCGAAATCCTCGAAGGTGTAGTCGAACAGGGTGGCGGGCCGGCGCCGCAGATCGAGCCGCGGCGGCGGGAACGGAGCGCGCGAGAGCTGCAGCCTCGCCTGCTCGAGATGATTGAGATAGAGGTGGCAGTCGCCGCCGGTCCAGATGAACTCCCCGGGCTCGAGTTCGCACTGCTGCGCGAACATGTGGGTGAGCAGCGCGTAGCTCGCGATGTTGAAGGGCACGCCCAGGAAAACGTCGGCGCTGCGCTGATAGAGCTGGCAGGACAGCCGGCCATCGGCCACATAGAACTGGAAGAGCGCATGGCATGGCATGAGGCGCATCTGCTCGAGCTCGCCCACGTTCCAGGCGCTGACCAGGATGCGGCGGGAGTCCGGATTGCCGCGCAGCAGCTCGAGCGCCGCGCGGAGCTGGTCGATGCCGTGCCCGTCGGGAGCCGGCCAGGAGCGCCATTGCCGGCCGTAGATCGGCCCCAGCTCGCCGCGCTCGTCCGCCCATTCGTCCCAGATGCCGACCCCGTGCTCGTGCAGCCAGGCGACGTTGGTGTCCCCCCGCAGGAACCAGAGCAGCTCGTAGACGACCGAGCGCAGGTGCACGCGCTTGGTCGTCACCAGCGGAAACCCCTGGGAGAGATCGAAGCGCAGTTGCTGGCCGAAGAGGGACAAGGTGCCGGTGCCGGTGCGGTCACCCTTGCGCGCGCCGCTCTCCAGGATGCGGCGCACCAGATCGAGGTAAGGCTTCATCGCGCGCGGCTCACTGCGCGGTGGCGAAGTTACCCGAGCGCACGCGAGCGCTGTAGGCGTAGGTGAGTAAGGCGCCGCCGATGAGGATCATGGGGAGTGAGAGGAGCTGGCCCATGGTGAGCCAACCCCAGGCGAGATAGCCGACCTGCGAATCCGGCACGCGGACGAACTCCACCAGGAAGCGAAAGATGCCGTACAGCAACAGAAAGAGGCCCGACGGCGCCAGCCGCGGGCGCGATCTCGAGGTAAAGAGCCACACGACGGTGAAGAGCACGATCCCTTCGAGGAACCCCTCGTAGAGCTGCGACGCCTGCACGTGCAGAATGCACGGCGTGATCCCGAAGCGCGCGCACTCCGAGTACGCGTTGCTCGCCTGCGAAGGGTGCAGGTGCCTCGGGTCGACGATGAAGCCCCAGGGGAGTGTGGTCGGCTTGCCCCAGAGCTCGCCGTTGATGAAATTGCCCAACCGGCCGAAGAAGAGGCCCGGCGCCGGCAGAGAGGCCGTGAAGTCGAAGACGTCGGCGATGCTGCGGCCGCGTCGCCGCGCGAACAGCGTGAGCGCGATGACCCCGCCGATGAAGCCGCCGTGGATGGACATGCCCCCGTCCCAGACCTCGAACGG
>Ga0134126_10001954_pt1 | contig 26169 bp, 23 predicted proteins | sample KB31752_FD_96881 | JGI IMG/M metagenome (GOLD analysis project Ga0134126, IMG submission 96881) | Terrestrial soil microbial communities with excess Nitrogen fertilizer from Kellogg Biological Station, Michigan, USA - KB3-175-2 | ecosystem: Environmental > Terrestrial > Soil > Unclassified ... | reverse complement strand
GCGCAAGCTGGAACGCCCTTCGAGGCTACGCTTCGCTTCGCGCCTCAGGGCGAGGTCGGTGGATTGCGCGGGGAGCCCGCATCCGCCTATCCGCGACCGGGCGCCGAGCGTCAGATTTGAACCACTAGCGCCGTGCGAACAGCTTCTCGATGTCGGCGAGCTTAAGCTCGATATAGGTCGGGCGGCCGTGGTTGCAGACGCCGGCGCCCGGCGTCGCCTCCATCTCGCGCAACAGGGCGTTCATCTCCTCCGGCTTCAGCAGCCGCCCGGTGCGCACGGAGTGGTGGCAGGCGAAGGTGGCCAGCCGATGGTCGAGCCGGCGCTCCAGCGCCTCCGCCCCGTCCTCGGCGCGCAGCGTATCGGCGAGGTCGCGCGTCAGGCCGGCGAAATCGGCCCCGGCGAGCAGGCTCGGCGTCTCGCGCACCAGCACCGCGCCGGGGCCGAACGGTTCGACGACGAGGCCAAGCTGCGCCACCGCCGTCGCCGCCTCGGCGAGCGCCGCGACGGCGGCCGGCTCCAGCTCCACCACCAGCGGCGTCAGCAGGATCTGGCGCTCGACGCCGCTCGCCTCGCGCTGGCGCTTCAGCCGCTCGTAGACGATGCGCTCGTGCGCGGCGTGGCCATCGACGATCACCACGCCGTCGCGGGTTTGCGAGACGATGTAATTGCCATGCAATTGCGCGCGCGCCGCGCCGAGCGGGGCGTCGAGTTCGGCCGGCGTCGGCGCCGCCTCAGGCCGCGCCGAAGGGGCGGCGAGCGCGGCGAAGGCGGCCTGCGCGGGTTCAGAGAGGCCCGGCCCGTTCAAACCCGGCGCGGCGGGCGAGGCGCGCCAATCCCAGCGCATCGGCGCGACCCCGCGCGGCGTCCAGGCGGGGGCGGCGAGCGAGGACAGCGCCTGCGGCGCCGCCGCTCGTCGCAGCGCCGCTTCGAGCGCCCGCTTCACTGCGCCGACCACCAGCCCGCGCACCAGCGCCGCGTCGCGAAACCTCACTTCGGCTTTCGCGGGATGCACGTTGACGTCGACCTCGCGCGGATCGAGGGTCAGGAACAGCGCCGCCGCGCCGTGGCGTTCGCGCGGCAGATAATCGAGATAGGCGCCGCGCAGGGCGCCGGCGATCAGCTTGTCGCGCACGGCGCGGCCGTTGACATAGACGAACTGGCTCAGCCCATTGGGCTTGTTGAAGGTCGGCGTGGCGGCGAAGCCCTCGATGCGGACGCCCTCGCGGGTTTCCTCGATGCGCAGCGCGCTTTCGAGGAATTGCGCGCCCAGCGCCTGGCCCAGCCGCTCGCTCAGCGAACCCGCCGGCCAGTCGAAGCCAGAGCCGATGTCGGTGGCGAAGATGAAGCGCGCATCCGGGCGGCCGAGCGCCAGCCGCAGCACGGCATCGTGACAGGCCTGCGCCTCGGCGCGGTCGGTTTTGAGGAACTTGAGCCGCGCCGGGGTGGCGGCGAACAGGTCGCGCGCCTCGATGCGCGTGCCGGCGGGGTGCGACGACGGCGCGATCTCGGATTTGGCCCCGTCTTCGACGGTGAGCTGGAAGGCTTCGTCCGCCCCCTTGGCGCGCGTGCGGATTTCCAGCCGCGACACCGAGGCGATCGACGGCAGCGCCTCGCCGCGAAAGCCGAGCGTGGCGATCGCCGAGAGATCGCCGTCCGGCAGCTTGGAGGTGGCGTGGCGCTCGACGGCGAGCGTGAGATCGGCGGCGTCCATGCCGGCGCCGTCGTCGGCGACGCGGATGAGGTCGCGCCCGCCGGCGGCGACGGTCGTTTCGATGCGGCGTGCGCCGGCGTCGAGGGCGTTCTCGACCAGTTCCTTCACTGCCGCCGCCGGCCGCTCGATCACCTCGCCGGCGGCGATGCGGTCGATCAGCAGCGGGGCGAGGCGACGCACGGGCATGGGAGGGGAATTAACCGATTCGGCGGCGCGCGGCTACGTCGCGCTGCGTCAACGCCGAAGCGAACCGGTTTTGCACGTCCTCGGCATTTGCCGGGGCGAAACGCCTCCGATAAGGTGAGTCGCGATGGTTCCCCTCGGGGATCAAAAGGGAACACGGCGCCGGCCGAAAAGCCGATGCCGTGGCTGCCCCCGCAACTGTAAGCGGTGAGACAACGCCACTTATGATCACTGGGAAACCGGGAAGATCGGCGTCCGTCGTTGACCCGCGAGCCAGGAGACCTGCCATCGCTCGTGCAGCCGATCTCGGGCGAGGCGTACCGATGGTCTGTTTCTATTGCGGCTTCCCCCGCGATCGCGCTGTTTTTCCTGAACAGCATGCGAGGGTGTCATGCCTGGAATCGTCTCGAGCGTCCTCAATGAGGGCGGCGCCGATCTGCGTCGCCGACTGATCGCCATCTATGCCGTACTGATCGGCGGCAATGTTTTCATCTGGCTGTGGGCGGTCGTCGTCCTTAGAGACAAGCCGGTCCTGTTGGGAACGGCGTTGCTTGCCCATACGTTCGGGCTGCGACACGCGGTCGACGCCGACCATATCGCCGCCATCGACAACGTTACGCGCAAACTGATGCAACAAGGCCAGCGCCCGGTCGGCGTCGGCTTCTTCTTCTCGCTCGGCCATTCGGCCGTCGTCGTGGCTTTGTCGGTCGGCGTCGCCTTCGCCGCGGCGGCGCTGACCTCGCGCTTCGATTCGATGAAGGAGATCGGCGGCATCATCAGCACCTGCGCCTCGGCGCTGTTTCTGTTCGCCATCGCGCTCATCAACATCCTGGTGCTGAGTTCGGTTTACCGCACGTTCCAGGCGGTCAAACGCGGCGAGCCGTTCGTTGATGACGATTTCGACATCCTGCTCAATCGCCGCGGCTTGCTGTCGCGGCTGTTTCGGCCGTTGTTCGGGCTGGTGACCAAGAGCTGGCACATGCTGGCGATCGGATTGCTGTTCGGGCTCGGGTTCGACACCGCCACCGAAGTCGCGCTGTTCGGCATTTCGTCGGCGCAGGCGTCAATCGGCATGTCGTTCAGCACGATCATGGTGTTTCCGGCGCTGTTCACCGCCGGCATGTCGCTCATCGACACCACCGACGGCGTGCTGATGCTGGGCGCCTATGGTTGGGCGTTCATGAAGCCGATCCGCAAGCTCTATTACAACATGACGATAACAGCGGTTTCGGTCGTCGTCGCCGTCGTCATCGGCGGCCTCGAAACCCTCAACCTGATCGGCGATCAGCTCGGCCTCACCGGCGGTGGCGGTTTTTGGGGCGCGATCGGCGCCATCAACGACAATTTCGGCATCCTCGGCTACATGATTATCAGCGTGTTCGTGCTGACCTGGCTCGGTTCGGTGGTTTTCTACAAATTCATGCGCTACGACGAGCTTGAGATCAACACCGCCAGCAGCGTCTGATATTCGCCAAGACTTCGGTTGCTGCCTCGCGCAGCGACCGGACGACCGAGGGGAAGTGCATGTCCGTCGCTCGCTCCCCTGCCTTTCCGGGCGTGCCGCTGGCGCTGGCTTCCGCAGCGCTATTCGGGGCGACGCCGCCGCTCGCCAAATGGCTGCTGAACGCCGTTCCCCCCTTGCTGCTGGCCGGGTTGCTCTATCTCGGCGCCGGCGTCGGATTGGCCGCTTACCGTCTGGTCGACAAGGCGGCGGCCAGCGAGGCGCGGCTCAATCGCCAAGATATGCCGTGGCTCATTCTGACCATCGGCTTCGGCGGCGTGATCGCCCCGGTGCTGCTGATGTTCGGCTTGCGGCTGAGCGGCGCGGCGAGCAGCGCGCTGCTGCTCAACCTCGAAGGCCTGGCGACGATGGCGATCGCTTGGCTGGTGTACCGCGAGAATGTCGATCGCCGCCTTCTGCTCGGCGCCTTGGCGATTCTGAGTGGCGCGGCGCTGCTGTCGTGGCAAGGCCATGGGGTGGCGCTTGAACCCGGCGCCTGGCTGGTCGCCGGCGCCTGTGTGGCGTGGGGAATCGACAACAATTTCACGCGGCGGATTTCGGCCGCCGATCCCGTCGTCACTGCCATGCTGAAGGGATTGACGGCGGGCGTCGTCAATGTCGGCCTCGCCTGGTTCGCGGGCGCGCGCCTTCCCGAGGTCTCGACGCTGCTCGCCGCCGGCGTCGTCGGCGTGTTCGGCATCGGCGTCAGTCTGGCGATGTTCATTCTGGCGTTACGCTGCCTCGGCGCGGCGCGCACCGGGGCCTATTACTCGTCGGCGCCGTTCATCGGCGCGTTGATCGCCGTCACCGTCCTTGGCGAGCCTGTGACCGTCAGGCTGATGATCGCGGGGTTGTTGATGGCGATCGGGCTCTGGCTACACCTTTCGGAACGCCACGAGCACGAACACGACCACGAGGCGCTCGAACACGAGCACAGTCACATCCACGACGAGCACCACCAGCATCACCACGACGGACCCGTGAGCGAACCGCATTCGCATTGGCACAAGCACGAGGCGATGCGGCACAAGCATGTCCATTACCCGGATTTACATCACCGGCATGGCCACGGTTCGGGTGGATAGAACGCTCAAGTGCGCGTGAAAGCGCACGCGAGTTTTCGCACTGCAAACCCTCACCTCACCCCGCCGGCCGTCCGACCATCACCACGCTCAGCGCCCCGTCGCCGAACAGCGCCTGCGCCGCCCGCCGCGCGTCGGCGAGGCTGACGGCGCGGATGCGCTCGTTGCGTTCGACCAGCCATTCGCGGCCGTAGCCGTCGAGCTGCATCTGCACGAGTTGGCCGGCGATCTTGCTCGAAGTGTCGAAGCGCAGCGGATAGGAGCCGACGAGATAGCGCTTGCCCTTCTCCAGTTCCTCCTCGCTGACGGCGTTGTTCGCCATGTCCAAGATCTCGGCGCGAATGACGTCGAGCGATTCGCGCGCCCGCTCGTTCTTGGTCGTGGTGCCGCCGGTGAGGTAACTGGCGTGGTCTTGGGTGGCGAGGCCGGCATAGGCGGTGTAGGCGAGGCCGCGCTTCTCGCGCACCTCGCGAAACAGCCGCGACGACAGCCCGGTGCCGCCGCCGAGGATGTGGGCGAGCACGAAGGCGGCGATGTAATTCTCGTCCTGGCGCGTCGGCCCCGGACGGCCGAAGCGGATCGTCGTCTGCGGCACGTCGAGGTCGATCACCTGCTCGGAGCCGAGGCCGAGGAACGGCGCCGGGCCGATCGGGTCGAGTTGCGCCTTGGCCGGCAGATGCGCGAACGTCTCGTCGAGGAGCCGCCCGGCGCGCGCCGCGTCGAGCGCGCCGACGACGCCGATGAACAGTTGATCGCGCGCCAGCAGCCGCTGGTGCAGCCGCCCGATGTCGGCGCGCTGCAGCGCGTCGAGCGTTTCCGGCGCGCCGTCGCTCGGGTTCTGGTAAGCATGGCCCTTGAACACGCGGGCGTGAAAGCCGCGTCGGGCCGCCGCGTCGGGATCGTTGCTCTCGTGGCGCAGATGCGCCTTGATCTGCTCGCGCACGCGTTCGAACGGCTCATCGTCGAAACGCGGCGCGTTGAGCGCCAAAGCCAGCAAGGCGCCGGCGCGGTCGAGATGGCGGCTGAGCGTGCGCATGCGCCCGCCGACTTTGTCGGCGTCGGCGTGGAAGCCGATCTCGATCGCCTTTTCGTCGAGCGCGCGGTGGAAGGCCTGGCTGTCGAGGTCGCCGGCGCCCTCGTCGAGCAGGCCCGAGAAGATGGTCGCCGCGCCGCCGCGCCCCTTGGGGTCCTGCGAGGCGCCGCCACGGAACGCCAGTTCGACGCTGACGATCGGCACCGCGTAATCCTCGACCAGCCACGCCTTGACGCCGCCGGGGGAGACGATCTCGCGGACGTTGACCGCGCTCGTTGCGGCGGCAGCCGCCATGGGCTTGTTCATGCGGGCGTTTCCTAAAAATGCCGGCGGTTCAGGCCGCCTGTTGGTCGGGATGGGTCAGGAAGCCGGTGACGGCGCGCAGCCGGTCGAGCCAGGTTTTGGCCGCCGTCAGCACCGCTTCCGCCGTCACCGCTTCGATGCGCGCCGGCCAGGCCCGCACATCGGCGATGGTCTGCCCGGTGGCGAGCGAGGCGCCGTACCAGCGGGCGAGCGAAACCTGGCTGTCCTGGGCATAAACCGCGTCGGCGACGAGCCGCGTCTTGCCGCGTTCGAGTTCGTCGGCGGCGACGCCCTCGGCGATGAAGCCGGCGATGGCGGCGTCGAAGGCGGCGTCGAGCGCCTCCAGCGTCACCTCCGGCGGCGGCATGCCGTAGAGGAAGAAGCGGGTGTCGTCGAGGGCCGCGCCAGCATAATAGGCCCCGGCCGCCACCGCCTTGTGGCCGTCGATGACCAGCGTCCGGTAGAGATAGCTGGTCGGGCCGCCGCCGAGCAGATGGGCGAGCACTTCCAGCGCCTCGGCCTCGCCGGGCGCGGCGGTGGCGTGGCTCGGCACGAGATAGACGCGCTGCCAGGCCGGCTGCTCGACCTTGTCGTCGGTCACCGTCACCTCGCGCCTGGCGACCGGTTTTGGCTCGCGCGGGCGCTTGCGCACCGGCGGCTCGCCGCGCGGACGGATCGGGCCGTAATGCTGTTCGGCCAGCCGCAGCGCCTCGTCCGGCTCGACGTCGCCGGCGACGATGAGGATGGCGTTCTCCGGCGTATAGAAGCGGCCGTAATAGGCGAGCGCGTCGTCGCGGCCGAGGTCCTCGATTTCGTGGCCCCAGCCAATCACCGGCGTGCCGTAGGGGTGATGGGTGAAGATGGCGGCCTGCATCGCCTCGTTGAGGCGCGAACTGGGGTCGGCGTCGCAATGCATGCGCCGCTCCTCCATCACCACGTCGCGCTCCGGGGCGACGATCTCGTCGGTGAGGATGAGGCCGGTCATGCGGTCGGCCTCGTAGGCCATCATCAGGCCGAGATGCTCTTTGGCGACGCGCTGGAAATAGGCGGTGTAGTCGTTGCCGGTGAAGGCGTTCTCCTGGCCGCCGATCTCCGCCACCGCCTCCGAGAACGCGCCCTTGGGATGCTTGGCGGTGCCCTTGAACATCAGGTGTTCGAGGAAATGGGCGATGCCCGACTTGCCCGGCGGGTCGTCGGCGGAGCCGTTGCGATACCACACCATATGGGTGACGACGGGGGCGCGGTGATCGGGAATGACGATCACCGTCATGCCGTTGCCAAGCTTGCGCTCGACGATCTCGGGGCCTTGGTCGAGGGCGGCGGAAACGGCGGCGGGGGCGGCGTTGAGCGTCATGTTGAGCGTCCTGCGGCCTTCATGGAGTTCGGCTCGGCCCGGCGACGCCGCGGCCTCAGTTCCATATAAGGCGCTGATTCGCGCCCGGCTAGTCGGCTCACTGCTGGCTCTCATAGGCGCGCACGGTCATCTCGGCGATCTGGCGCATCAGCGGGATGTTGTCGAGCGCCATGCCGGCGGCGATGTCGCGCCCGACCAAGGCAAGGCTGCGGCCGAGCCCGCCATGGGCCTTGGCGTCGAGTTGCAGCACGAACGCGGTCAGCGCGCAGTTGCGCGTCCAGAATGCGCGCCGTTGTGGCAGATGCGTGGCGAGCAGCGCCTTGGCGCGCGCCTTGGCGCCGCGGATCGGCGCCAGCAGCCGCTCCACCGGCTCGCCGGCTTCGAACCATGTCTCCTGCAAGGGGCCGCCGAGCACCGCCTTGTGGGCCTTGAGGAGCGCCGCCGCGTCCTTGCCCGCCTGCGGCAGATGCTCCAGCATCTCGGCGATGAGATCGGTGGGCGAGACGAGGCGCGGCGCGATCGGCCCGAGGCCGAGATTCTCGACGAAGGCGACGAACTTGAACGGCGGCGGCAAATTCGAGGCCAGGTTCTCGCCGAGGATCAGTTGCAGATAGCGGGCGATTCCGGCGGCATCGGTCTGCGCCGCCAGCACGTTGTCGCGCATGCCGCGCACGGTGGCGTCGGCCTCCGACTTGCGCAGGCCCTCCAGGCTAAGGACTTCCTCGACGCCGGCCGGCTTGGTCATGGCGGCGACGAACCGCCAGCCGTCGGCGGCTTTGAGGCTGGCGAGCGCGCCGCCGGCGCCCGATCCGTCGCAAGCCATGACGAAGCAGCGCGCCGCCTGCGGCCGTTCCGGCTCGACCGGCGCCAGCGCGTGGGCGCGCAGCGCCCGGATCGCCTCGTCGAGCGGCGCCTGGCGATCGGCCGGCAGCCACGGGCGCATCCTGACCAGCCGCTCGACCAGCAAGCTCTCGACCCGCTCGCCCTTGGCCGCGCGCTTCAATTCCTCGATAGCGGCCATGGCGAGTTGCGGGTCGCGGTGCATGGCGAAGCCGGCCAGCGTGTGCAGCAGCACCGGCGCGCGCGCGTCGCCGAGGGTCGAGACCATGCGCGCCGCGGCCTGCGAGGGAAACGCCGCCAGCACCGAATTGAGCGCGTCGTAGGAGGCGAAGGCGTCGCCCTCGGCAGCCTCGGCGATGTCGCCGAGCGCCGATTTGAGGTCGCCGAAGCTGGTTCCCGAAGGCGCGGATTCCGCGCTCTCCAGCAACTCGATGACCCGCGATTTCAGCGAATCCGGCACGCTCCAGCCGGAATCGCTGAGGATCTTGGCGACCAGCACCAAGCCGGCGGCGTCGAGCCCGGCCGCCGCCAGCGTCTCGTCAAGGGTTTGGTAAATGGCGCTGCGCTGCTCGCGCGCCCGCGCATCGCCGCCGTTGGCGTCGATCGCGACCTCGCTCAGCGTGGCGACGATGTCTTCGAAAAGCTCCTCGTCCTCAAGCCCCGGTTGCTCGGCCGCGCCCTGCACCCGGCGCAGAAACTCGCTGAACAATGCCGGCGGATCCTCGTCATCGTCGCCGTCGAGGCCGATTTCGGCGCGCAGCGTCTCGCGCAGGCGCGCCAGCGTCTCCTCATCGAGCGCTCCGAGAAGGTCGGCAAGGGGCGCCAGATCGTTCTCGCGCCGGCGCGAGGGCGACTGTCCCGGCTTGCGGATCGGCGGTTTTTTGGGCAACGGCTGGCTCCGTGAACAGGGATCAGCTTAAGGTTTAGCCGAGGAAGCGGCGCAAGCAAAACGTCGAAACCGACGAAATGTCGTCTGCGCTCGCCTTGACCTTCGCCTGGTCGGACCGCATTTGACATCGTGACGGCTCGCTTCTAGGGCTGTCGCATGATTTCGGGCTGCGTCCGAGCCTGCTCCGCGGACGGTCAAACGCTCGCAGGCGCGAGGCGAAAGCTAAGGCTCGCGGGCGCGAGACATAGCGGGCGCGAGACATAAAGGTCGGGGAGTTATGCCGCTCAGGGTTTCCGGCAAGAACCTGGATATTGGCGAGGCCTTGCGCACCCACGTGACGGAGAAGCTGCAGGCGCTGATCGCCCGCTACTTCGACGGCATGATCGGCGGCCATGTCGTGCTCTCCCCCGAGGGCTCGGCGTTCCGCACCTATTGCTCGCTGCATCTGAGCTCGGGCATGAACCTCCAGTCGGAGGGGCGCGCGCATGACGCCTACGCCAGCTTCGAGCAGGCCGCCGACAAGATCGAGCGCCGCCTGCGCAAATACAAGAAGCGCCTGAAGGAGCACGCCGCCGGGGCCGAGGCGGCGACGGCCGAACGCCAGTTGCGCGAGGTCGCCAAATTCGTCATCGAGGCCCCCGCCGAGGACCAGGAAGAAGCGCCAGCCGATTTCGCCCCGGCCGTGGTCGCCGAAGGGGCCAACCCGCTGAAGATGATGTCGGTCGCCACGGCGGTGTCGGAACTCGATCTGACCGGCGCGCCGGTGGTGGTGTTCCAGCATGCGACAAGTTCACGGGTGAATATCGTTTATCGGCGCCGCGACGGCGCCATCGGCTGGCTGGACCCGCGCTGAGCGGCGGCGCGAGTTTTGCTCTTCGGGAAAACGGAGCGTCGGGGCGGCGGTCCAATTCGACGACGAGGTCAGGGCGGGGTATTGAGTTTCTCGGAATGTCCCTCGACAAAATTCTGACGCAGGACGCGGTGATCGCCGCGTTGCGCGTGAATGGCAAGAAACAGGCGTTGCTGGAGCTCTCGGAGCGGGCGGCGGCGGTGTCGAGACTGCCGGCGCGCGAAATCTTCGACGCCATCCTGCAACGCGAGCGGCTGGGGCCGACCGGCGTCGGCGATGGCATTGCCATCCCGCACGGCAAGCTGCCGCGCTGCGAGCGCATTTGCGGCGTGTTCGCCAGACTCGAACGGCCGATTGATTTCGAGGCGTTCGATGGCCTGCCGGTCGATCTCATCTTCCTGCTGATCGCGCCGGAATCGGCCGGCGCCGACCATCTCAAGGCGCTGGCGGCGATCGCGCGGGCGTTGCGCCGCCCCGGCTGCGCCGAGCAATTGCGCGGGGCGCGCGACGCCGCGGCGATCTATTCGCTATTGACCATCTCGCCGGCCTCCAACGCCGCCTGAAGCCGAGGGATTGCAATGAAGACCAGGGTCGTCGTCACCTTGAAGCCGAGCGTCCTCGACCCGCAGGGCAAGGCGATCGAGGGCGCGCTGAAGGCGCTCGGATTCACCGGCTTTGCCAGCGTGCGCCAGGGCAAGGTGTTCGACATCGAACTCGAAGCGGTCGAGGGCGAGGCGGCCGACCGGTTGTTGCGCCAGGCCTGCGAGAAGCTGCTCGCCAACACCATTGTCGAAGATTTCGTCATCGAACATGACTAAGCCGCTGAAAGCCGCCGTCCTGCTGTTTCCCGGCTCCAACCGCGAGCGCGACGTCGCGCGCGCGCTTGCCGGCGTCGGCGCCGAGGTCGAGATCGTCTGGCACGAATCGGCGCGGCTGCCGCCGGGGACCGATCTCGCGGTGCTGCCGGGCGGTTTCTCCTATGGCGACTATCTGCGCTGCGGGGCGATCGCGGCGCGGGCGCCGGTGATGGCGGCGGTGGCCGAGCACGCGGCGCGCGGCGGCCTCGTGCTCGGCATCTGCAACGGCTTCCAGATCCTGTGCGAAGCCGGGTTGCTGCCGGGGGCGCTGATGCGCAACGCCGGCCTCAAGTTCATCTGCCGCTTGCAGACGCTGCGGGTGGAGACCAACCGGACGCCGTTCACGCGCGGCTATGGCGCCGGCGCCGTCGTCACCTATGCGCTGGCGCACGGCGAGGGCGCCTATGTCGCAATCGCGCAGGAGATCGAGGCGCTGGAGCGCTCCGGCCGCATCGCCTTGCGCTATTGCGACGCGCAGGGCCAGGCGAGCGCCGCCGCCAATCCCAACGGCTCCATGCACAACATCGCCGGCGTCTACAACGCCGGCTTCAACGTGCTGGGCCTGATGCCGCATCCCGAAAACCTCATCGACGCGCTGACCGGCGGCGTCGACGGGCGGCCGCTGTTCGAGGCGCTCGCCGCGGCTTGAAGCGCCGCCGCATTGCGGCCACCTTCCAAGTTAACAACGCTGCATGATGAGGAACCGGCTTACCGTTGCTAGCGCTGCAACCCTGACGCTGCTGACGGCTGGCGTTTTCGGCCCCGCGCGCGGCGAAGGGACGACGCCGCCGCCGCAGGAGAACGGCTTCGAGTTCTGCGCGATGGGGCCGGGGGCGAGCGGCTGCCTGCGCTTCCAGGGCTATATTTATGCCGGCCGCAATCCCGCCACAGCGCCGGCGCCGACCGATGGCGCGGCGACGCCGGTCGCCGACCCGCCGCTTGGCGACGAGCGCCTCTATATCCACATCGGCGGCGCCGACGCCCGCTAAGGGCGCGCGTCGGCTATCCTCACCCGATTTTCGTAAGGCCGGTAAGGCCTCGCGTCAGTAGAGGCCGCCGGTGCCGGAGCCGAGCCGGCGCTCGACCTCGTCCGACGGAGCACTCTGCGCCACGGCGCCGCCGCCGTAGGAAGTCGGCGGCGCGGTGCCGGGCTTGAACGCCTCCAGGATCGAACCCGGGCCGGTCGAGCGCATGCCGGTATGGACGTCGACCGAAATGAGCTTGATGCCCGGCGGCACGCGGAACGGCGTATCGGGCGTGTCCTTCAGCGCCATCTTCATGAAATCGCGGAAGATCGGCGCGGTGTAGAGCGCCGCCTGGGCGCTGCCGCCGAGCGAGCGCGGCTTGTCGTAACCCATGAACACGCCGAAGGCGAGATTGGGCGAATAGCCGACGAACCACAGGTCTTTGGCTTCGTTGGTGGTGCCGGTCTTGCCGGCCAGATGCTTGCCCACCTCCTTGATGGCGATGCCGGTGCCGCGCTGGATGACGCCTTCCATGATCGAGGTGATCTGATAGGCGGTGAGCGGATCGGTGACGAGATTGCGCGGATCCTTGCGCTTGTCGATCAGCTTGGGTTCGGGTTGGTTGTCCCATTTGACGGCGTCGCAGCCTTCGCAAATGCGCTCGTCGTGCTTGTAGATCGTATTGCCCCAGCGATCCTGGATGCGGTCGATCAGCGTCGCCTTGATCGGCATGCCGCCGTTGTCGAACATCGAATAGCCGGTGACCATGCGCAGCACGGTGGTTTCGCCGGCCCCCAGCGACATCGATAGATACGGCGGCAGGTTGTCGTAGATGCCGAATTTCTTGGCGTATTCGGCGATCAGCGGCATGCCGATGTCGCGAGCGAGGCGCACCGTCATCTGGTTGATCGAATGTTCGATGCCGTAGCGCAACGTATGCGGGCCGCCGGACTTGCCCTCGAAGTTTTGCGGCGTCCAGGTCTGGCCGTTGCCCTGGTCGATCGTGATCGGCTCGTCGAGTTCGATGGAGGAAGGCGTGTAGCCGTTGTCGAGCGCGGCGGCGTAGACGAACGGTTTGAAGGAGGAGCCGGGCTGGCGCAACGCCTGGGTGGCGCGGTTGAACTCGGACTGGTCGAAGGAGAAGCCGCCGACCATCGCCAGCACGCGGCCGGTGAACGGGTCCATCGCCACGCAGGCGCCGGAGACTTCCGGAATTTGGCGCAGCCGGTATTGCCCGCTCTTGCCGACGATCGGCTCGACGTAAAAGGCGTCGCCGGGCTTCAGGATCTGGCGGAACCGGCGATAGGGGAACTGCTTGGCGACGAAGGTCACCGTGCCGGTGGCGCGCTCCGGCGAGAGGTCGCCGGAGGGCTCGTGCGGCGGTTGCAGGCCGATGCGGATCTGGGTGTCGGTGACGTCGAGGGCGACGGCGAGCCGCCAGGGCTGAATGTCGGCGAGTTCCGGCAGTTTGCCGAGCGCCACGCCCCAATCCTGGCCGAGGTCGATCGCCTTGACGACGCCGTGCCAGCCATGCGCCTCGTCGTAGCGCACGAGGCCGTCGACCAGCGCCTTGCGGGCCATGAGCTGCATCTTCGGGTCGAGCGTGGTGTGGACGGAGAGGCCGCCCTCGTAGAGCTTCTTCTCGCCGTAGCGGTCGAGCAGTTCACGCCTGACCTCCTCGGCGAAGAAGCCGCCGGCGATCGAATCCGGCCTCAGCACGCGCGGATGCACGACGAGCGGCTCGGAGCGCGCCTCGGCGGCCTGCGCGTGGGTGATGTAGCCGTCCTCCTCCATGCGGCCGATGACATAGTTGCGGCGCTCGGTGGCCCGCGCGCGGTTGCGATACGGATTGAGCGCCGAGGGCTCCTTCGGCAGCGCCGCCAGATAGGCGACCTCGGCGATGGTGAGTTCGTGTACGGACTTGTTGAAATAGTTCAGCGCGGCGGCGGCGACGCCGTAATTGCCGAGGCCGAGATAGATTTCGTTGAGGTAGAGTTCGAGGATCTTGTCCTTGGAATAGGCGGACTCGATGCGCAAGCTGAGCAAGATCTCACGGATCTTGCGCTGGATCGTGCGGTCATTGGTCAACAGGAAGTTCTTGGCGACCTGCTGGGTGATCGTCGAGGCGCCCTGGATGTGGCGATGGCCCTCCAGAAACACCACCGCGGCGCGCAAAATGCCCTCGGGGTCGACGCCGCGATGGTTGTAGAAGTTCTTGTCCTCGGCCGAGATGAAGGCTTCCTTGACCAGCGGGGGGATGGCGGAGGAGGGCAGATAGAGCCGGCGCTCGTGCGAATATTCGGCCAGCAGGCTGCCGTCGGCGGCATGTACGCGCGTCATCACCGGCGGTTCGTAGTTCTTCAGGTGGCTGTAGTCGGGCAGGTCCTGTTCGAACTTGAAGATGACCAGCGACGCCACGGCGGCGACGACGACGAAGACGATGGCGCCGGTGGCGAACAGAAATCCCAGGAGTCGCCCGATGGCGCGCATGTCCAATACCCCGAACTTCGCTAAACCCCGCCGCCCGCCTGCCAATTCGCGGCCGGCGCATCGTCGCCGAGCCCAATGGCCGTGTCGAGCCTAGTTGCGGCGAAACTAAGGAGAGGGCTTGAGCGCCGGCGCGCTCGCCGTCAGCGCCTCGGCGCCGCGATCGACCTTGGCGAAGAAGCCGTCGATCGCCTCCCGCATCGCCTGCGCCGTCTTGTCGCGCCATTGCGGCGATTCGAGATTGGCGACGTCCTGAGCGTTGGAGAGATAGCCGAGTTCGACCAGCACGGAGGGGAAATCCGGCGCCTTCAGCACGACGAAGCCGGCCGAGCGCTCGGGATTGTGGTTCAGCGCGCCGGCAGCGCCGAGCCGCGCCACCAGGCCATGCGAGAACAGATGCGCATAGGCGCGGGTCTCGCGGCGCTTGAGGTCGAACAGGATGTCGGCGACGCCGGGATCGGCGGCCTTGGGGGCCTCGCCGGCCTCGCGGTCGGCGTCGTTCTCGCGCTCGGCGATGCGCTGCGCCTCGGCGTCGGAGGCGCGATCGGAGCAAGTATAGACCGTTGTGCCGGAAACGCCGGCCGACTCGCGCAAAGTATCGGCGTGAATGGAGACGAACAGCGCCGCGCCGGCGGCGCGCGCCTTGGCGACGCGGTCCTCCAGCGAGACATACTGGTCGCCGACGCGGGTCATGACGACGCGGTAGCGCCCCGTCGCTTCAAGCTTGGCGCGCAACACCTCGGCGAAGGCGTAAACCAGCGTCTTCTCCACCGCGCCGTCGAGGCCATCGGCGCCGCCGTCGACGCCGCCGTGGCCGGGGTCGAGCACGATGACCGGCAGGCCCGGGTCGGCGGCGGCCGGCGGCGGCGCCGGCGCGGCGGCGAGGCGCGGCGGCGCGTGATCGAGCGCGGCGGCGGCGAAGGCGGTCTGCGCGCAGGCGCGCAAGGCCAGCGTCAGGCGCGCCGGAGCCTGCCCGCGCACCAGGCGGCGAGTCTCGACATTGGCGACGCAAGCCGGCCGCGCCAGATCGATCACCACGCGCGATTTGCCGGGGCCGAACAGGCCGAAGCGGAACGCTTTGACCAGCGCGTCGGCGCGGGGCGCGACAACCCGGCCGACCTCGGGCTTCAAGCGGAAATCGACCTCCGGCATGTCGAGCACGATACGGTCGGGGTTGACGATTTCGCGCGCCCGGGCCGTCAGCGGCGCCGAGAGATCGAAGGAAAGGCGGGCGCGAGCGCCGTCATCGGCGAGATGCACGGTCGTCGCCGCCGGCGGCGTTTCGCCGGCACGGGCGAGCGCGGCGCTGAGCGCGACAAGCGCCGCGACCGCTGGCCACAGGTGGAAAATGCGCGTCATCCCGGCTCCCGCTGAGCGCTCTTAGCACTAAAGCCAACTCCGGGTTAAGCTTGTGTTGACGAGTTAAGCTTGCCTTGCCGGCGTTGGGTTACGGCCCCGGCGAGGTCATGCGCTCGCGAACCGATCGCCCTCATGCGGCGCGCTTTTGTTCGCCGCCGTCGGGAACCGCGGCGCATCGCGAAGCGTAGACTCACAATCATTTGGCTTCGCAGGAGACGCGCATGAACACGCTACGCAAATTCGCCGCCATCGCCGCCGCCTCGGCCGCGCTTGGCTTGGTCACGCTCGGCGCAGGGCCGGCGGCGGCGCAGGATAGGGTCGTCCAGGGCTGGCAATATTACGGCAATCCGACCTGGCAGGAACAGCAGCAGCCTTACGTCAACCGCGATTGGGACGGCTATGGCGATCCGCGATATAGCGACGGCTACGCTTATGGCTACGGCGACCCCGATTTCGAATCCGGGACGACCACTATCGCCATCTGCCCCGACGGCTATCGTCTCGACGTCTCCGGCCGCCTGTGCTGGCCGGACTAAAATCTGTCGCGGAGGCTGTGATGGCGTGCTATCGCCGCGAGGCCTTGGCTCCTTGCGAACAAGAGGAAACAAATAACGGCTAGCTCGGCGATTCTCTCCGGCGGCGGCTTGGCGCAGCACTCCTAGATTGTCTACTCATGGCGAATGACGATCTTGTCCTGCTTATTCCGCACACCCTCGGCGCGATCGAGGCCAAGCGGCGCGTTGCTGCGGGCATAGCCACCGCCGAGAGCAGGTATGGGCGGTATCTGCACGCCACAGACCTTAATTGGGACGCGAACCGTCTCCAATTTCGCGTCCATGCTCTCGCGCAAACGGTCCAGGGAAGCGTGGACGTCCAGGACGAGTTCGTCGAGCTAAGGGCGCAATTGCCGCTCGTCATCCGGATGCTCGCGAAGAAGTTTTTGCCGGTGGTCAAGGATACGGGACAGAAGCTTCTCAAATAGCCTGGCATTCCGGTCGTTTGGGGACCTCGCGCGGCTGGCCGGGCTCAGCCTGCGCGCGCCCGGCCGACAATCTCGCGCCCTGCTTTCCGGATGCTTGCCGAACCCGGATTCACTCGCCCATATCGTCGAGTCTTCCAGCCAATAACCCTTTGAAACTTCAATGGTACCGCCACCCCGGCTCGAACGGGGGACCTCTAGATCCACAATCTAGCGCTCTAACCAACTGAGCTATGGCGGCGTACCGGAGCGGCGCGGAACCTAGTGTCAAACCCGCGCCAAAGCAAGCCGGTCAGCCCTCGATCGGCTCTACCTTGGCGATCTCGACGCCGAAACCGGCCAGGCCGACGTATTTGCGCGGCGAATCGCTGCGCAGCCGGATCGAGGTGACGCCGAGGTCGCGCAGGATCTGCGCGCCGAGGCCGACCTCGCGCCACAGCGTCTGGCGCGTGTCCTCGGTGCTTTCGGCGCCGGCGACGTTGAGCGGCACGCCGGCGGCGCCGTCGCGCAGATAGACGAGCACGCCGCGCCCCTCCTCCTTGAAGCGCTTGAGGCAGCGCTCGATCGAACCGCCGCCGAAAATGTCGTTGAGGATGTCGGCGCGGTGCAGGCGCGCCGGCACGTCGCGCCCATCGCCGAGCGAACCGTGGACAAAGGCGAAATGCAGCACGGGATCGAAACGGGTGCGATAGGCGTAACAGGTCAGCTCGCCGATCGGCGACTGCACTTTATGCGCGGAGACGCGCTCGACCAGCTTTTCGCGCGCCTGGCGATAGGCGATAAGCTCGGCGACCGAAATGCGCTTCAACTTGTGCTTATCGGTGAAAGCGCCGATCTGCGGCCCGACCATCACCGTGCCGTCGTCGTTGGCGAGTTCGCAGATCACCGCCACCGGCGGCAGGCCGCTGAGAGTGCAGAGGTCGATCGCCGCCTCGGTGTGGCCGGAGCGCATCAGCACGCCGCCATCCTTGGCGACGAGCGGGAAGACATGGCCGGGGCGAACGAAATCGCCGGCCCCCATGTTGCCGTTGGCGAGCGCGCGCACGGTGTTGCAGCGCTGCTCGGCGGAAATGCCAGTGGTGAGGCCATGCTTGACATCGACGGAGACGGTGAAGGCGGTGCCGAGCGGGGCGTCGTTGATCGCCACCATCGGCGCCAGGTGCAGCCTCTTGGCCTCGTCGGCGGTCAGCGGCGCGCAGACGATGCCGCAGCCGTTGCGGATGATGAAGGCCATTTTCTCCGTCGTGCAATGCAGCGCGGCGACGATCATGTCGCCCTCGTTCTCGCGATCGTCGTCGTCGGTGACGACGACGATCTCGCCGCGGGCGAAGGCTTCGAGGGTGGCGTTGACGCTGTCGCTCATGGGGCGCGGCTCCGGGAGGTCAAGGGCGAGAAAATCATTGGGGGTGACGGCGCCGCGAGTCTCGGCGACAATGCGCTCGGCGGTTTCGCGCGATATCCAGGCGCGCTCGCCGCGGCAGATGAGGGTGATCGCGCCCGGCGACACGCCGATGGCGCGGGCGAAATCGACGCGCTTGACCCGATTATGCGCGAGCCAGTCGGCGATCTTCATTGTCGCTCAATAGATGGAATGTCTTTTTAGTTCAACTCAAATTTTCGTTTCGCCGACGCCCTCTCGCGTGGCGCGTGGATTATGATAAAGGCATGGCGACCAGGAGAGTGCGATGCGGGGGGGGTGGGTGGTCGCGGCGGTGGCCGCGTTGGCGGCGATCTCAGCCTCCAACCTCGCCTGGGGCGATTTCGCGCGCACCCTGACGGGTTCCGCCGCCTACGGCGATTGGCGAATCGACGCTCCGGGCCTCAGATTCCGCATCACTCCGGCCGATCTGCCGCCGCCCAACCACAGCCCGTCGACCGCAAATCCCGCCGAAGTCGTCGTGCGCCCGGCCTCGGCGCTGCCCAAGGCGCCCTTCGGCTTCGCCGCAGACGCGCTGGCGCAGGGCTTCAACAAGCCGCGCGTCCTGCGCACCGCGCCCAACGGCGACGTGTTTGTCGCCGAAAGCGGCGCCGGGCGGGTGCTGGTGCTGCGCGGCGTCGACGAGACCGAGAAGCCGCCTGAGGTCAGCGTCTTCGCCGCCGGTCTCGACCGACCCTATGGCATCGCCTTCTATCCGCCGGGCCCAGCGCCGAAATTCGTTTATGTCGCCACGCCCAAGCAAGTCTACCGATATCCGTACAAATCCGGCGATCTCGCCAGCACCGGCAAGGCGCAGAAGATCGTCGCGCTGCCGGATGGCGGCGGCCATTGGACGCGCGACCTCGCGGTCGCCGCCGATGGCAAGACGCTGTTCGCCTCCGTCGGCTCGGCCTCCAACGACGCCGAGGAGATGAAACCGCTGGCCGGGCTGGAAGCGTTTCGCAAGACCCATGTGCTCGGCGCCGCCTGGGGCCCGGAGGCGGGGCGGGCGGACGTGCTCGCCTTCAACCCCGACGGCGGGGGGATGCGGGTGTTCGCGACCGGCCTGCGCAACTGCTCCGGCCTCGGCGTGGAGCCGCAAACCTCGGCGCTATGGTGCGTCGTCAACGAACGCGACCATCTCGGCGACGACTTGCCGCCGGATTTCGCCACCACCGTCGGCGACGGCAAGTTCTACGGCTGGCCATGGTATTATATCGGCGACCACGAACAGCCGCGACGCGGCAAGGAGCGGCCGGACCTCAAGGGTCATGTCACCGTGCCCGACGTGCTGCTGCAACCCCATTCGGCGCCGCTGGCGATCGCCTTCTACACCTCCTCGCATTTCCCGCAGAAGTATCGTGACAGCGCCTTCGTCGCCATGCACGGCTCATGGAACCGGGCCAAGCCGACGGGCTACAAGGTGGTGCGGCTGGTGTTCGACAATGGCCGCCCGACCGGCGAATACGAGGATTTCCTCACCGGTTTCGTTACGGGGGAAGACGGCGTTTGGGGGCGCCCCGCTGGCGTCACCGTCACCAAGGGCGGCAACCTGCTGGTTTCCGACGATCTCGGCGGCGTGATCTGGCGCGTGCGCTACACCGGCCTCGAGGCGACCCCGCGCTGAGGCGGGGCCGGCGGCGAGCCGAAGCGCTCAGCGCGCCAGCAGCGTGCGACGATCGCGGTCGCGCTCGCGGCGGCGATCCTGCGCCGGCTGATAGGCGAGCTTGCCGTGGTGCTGGCAATAGGGCGTGCCGGCGTGCGAGGGCGAGCCGCAATAGCGGAACTCCGACGAGGAGGGATCGCCGATCGGCCATTTGCACATCGACTCGCGCAATTCGACGATCGTGACCTTGATCGACAGCGGCACCACGACCGCTTCCGGGGCGCGCACCGGCCTGGCCGCCTCGGGCGTCGGCTCGGCGATCGCCAGCGCGGTGTTGCCCTGCACGAGCGCGGCCGGCGCGGGGGCGCTCGCCACGGCCGCCACATGGGTCGAGACCCGGCGCGACACGCCCACCACCTCCTCCACGATCGTCTCGCCGCGGCAAGCCTTGCTCGCCTCGTCCGGCTCCGGCGCCGGGGCGCCGACTTTGACGCGGCCAGCCAGGCCGAGGCGATGCACTTTGCCAATCACCGCGTTGCGGGTCAGTCCGCCGCCGAGCGCCGCCGCGATCTGACTGGCGCTCCGACCTTCCAACCAGAGGCGGCTCAGAACCTCCACCCTCTCATCCGTCCAGGACATGTCTTGGCCTCATTGCAAGGCGCTTCGCGTCGGCCTCCCCGGCGCGGCGAAACGCGATTGTCTAAAGTCTGCCGAATCCCCCCGCCCCGCCCGCCCAGCAGCCGCCGGCGGAGACAACGCAAAGCGCTCTCCTGTGCGACACGCCGCGAGATGTCGTAGCGGGTGACCCAAACGCTACACTAGTCCTTGAATCTCGCGCAAGAGTCGGGCCCGGCAAGGGGCCGAGTTTTCCCCAGCCTGGCGATGACCGGCCCCGCCTCGGCGTCCGCGCCGGCGCGGATTGCGCGAGTCCAAACAAAGCTTTGCGCCTCGCCTTGCACAAAGCTGGCTAATCGTGGGTTTTCGACAATTTTTTTGCAAGACGTGGCGATTTGACCGGCCCGCCGCCTTTCACTATAGACTTCTGCCGACAGCGGCCGTCCCCTACAGGGGCGGCGTTTTTGTTTCGAGGGCAGCGTTCCCGCCGTTGCCGAGCCTGCAAGGAGGTAAGCCCTTGTCCTCTGCCATCGTTCCCGCCTCTGTAATCGTTCCGCCTTCCGCTATCGTCCCCACCTACGCGCGCGCCGATCTCACCTTCGAGCGCGGCGAGGGATCGTGGCTGACGACGGTGGCGGGCGAGCGCTATCTCGATTTCGGCGCCGGCATCGCCGTGGTCGCCCTCGGCCATAGCCATCCCCATTTGGTGAAGACGCTGACCGAGCAGGGCGGCAAGCTTTGGCACATCTCGAACCTGTTCCAGATGCCGGAAGGCGAGCGGCTGGCGCGACGCCTCGCCGACGCGACCTTCGCCGATCTCGTGTTCTTCGCCAATTCCGGCGCCGAGGCCAATGAGGCGGCGATCAAGATGGCGCGGCGCTATCATTATGTCGGCGGCCACCCCGAGCGCTTTCGCGTGCTGACCTTCGAAGGCGCCTTTCACGGCCGCACGCTGGCCACGATCGCCGCTGGCGGCCAGGCCAAATATCTCGAAGGTTTCGGACCGAAGGTCGAGGGCTTCGACCAGATCCCGATCAGCGACGCCGAGGCGGTCGAGGCGGCGATCACGCCGGAGACGGCGGCGATCCTGATCGAGCCGATCCAGGGCGAGGGCGGCGTGCGCCTCGTCGCCCCGGGGTTCCTGCGCGCGTTGCGCGACATCTGCGACAAGCACGGCCTGTTGCTGATCTTCGACGAGGTGCAGAGCGGCGTCGGGCGCACCGGCAAGCTCTATGCTTATGAACTCGCCGGCGTCACGCCCGATATTCTGACCTCGGCCAAGGGGCTCGGCGGCGGCTTCCCGGTCTCGGCCTGCCTGGCCACCACCGAGGCCGCGCGGGGCCTCACGGCGGGAGTTCACGGCACCACGTTCGGCGGCAATCCGCTCGCCATGGCGATCGCCAACGCCGTGCTCGACGTCGTGCTGGCGCCGGGCTTCCTCGACAATGTCGCGCGGCTCGGGCTCAACGCCAAGCAGAAGCTCGCAGCGCTTGCCGACGCGCATCCCGAGATCATCGAGGAAGTGCGCGGCGAGGGGCTGATGATCGGCCTCAAGCTGCGCGTGCCGCCGAACGATTTCGCGGCGCTGGCGCGCGCCCAACATCTGTTGTCGATCCCGGCCGGCGACCATGTGCTGCGGCTGCTGCCGCCGCTGACCGTCAGCGACGCCGAGCTTGACGAGGCGGTGAAGCGGCTCGACGCGGCCTGCGTGGCCGCAGAGGCGGATCTGGCGCAGGCCGCCGCATGAACGGCGCCGCCAAACCCCGCCATTTCCTCGATCTGCTCGATCATTCGACCGAAACGCTGCGCGCCATCCTCAAGGCGTCGGCGCAGATGAAGGCGGCGCGGGCGGAAAACCGCCGTGCCGCCGGCCGCCCGCTGGAAGGCAAAATCCTGGCGATGATCTTCGAGCGGCCCTCGACCCGCACCCGCGTCTCGTTCGACGTCGGCATGCGCGAACTCGGCGGCGAGACCATCATGCTGACCGGCGCGGAGATGCAGCTCGGCCGCGGCGAGACCATCGCCGACACGGCGCGCGTGCTGTCGCGCTATGTCGATGCGATCATGATCCGCATCCTCGATCCCGGCGATCTCGCCGAACTCGCCGCCCATGCGTCGGTGCCGGTCATCAACGGGCTCACCAAGCAATCGCATCCCTGCCAGGTGATGGCCGACATCCTCACCTTCGAGGAGCACCTGGGCCCCATCGCCGGCAAGAAGATCGCCTGGAGCGGCGATTACAACAACGTGCTGTCGTCGTGGATCGACGCCTCGGCGCGCTTCGGCTTCGACCTCGCCATCGCCTGTCCCGAGGCGTTGCAGCCCTCCGCCGGCCGCATCGCCAAGGCGCGGGCCGCCGGCGCCCGCATCGTCGTCAGCGACGATCCCGAACTCGCGGTCGCCGACGCCAGCGCCGTCATCTCCGATTGCTGGGTGTCGATGGGCGACGAGGACGCCGGACGCCGGCACAATCTGCTGTCGCCCTATCAGGTCAACGCCAAGCTGATGCGCCACGCCGCCAAGGAGGCGATCTTCCTGCATTGCCTGCCCGCCCATCGCGGCGAGGAGGTGACGGACGAGGTGATCGACGGGCCGCAATCGGTTGTCTTCGACGAGGCGGAGAACCGCCTGCACGCGCAGAAAGGCGTGCTCGCCTGGTGCCTGGGGGCCTTGCCGGCATGACCGACGCCATCCGCGACGTCAGCGACCTCGGGCTCGACGACATCGTCACGCCCTACACCGTCGAGGGCCTGTCGACGCGCGGCCGCGTGACGCGGCTCGGGGCGACGCTCGACGCCATCCTCAAGCGCCACGATTACCCGCCCGCCGTCAATAAGCTGGTGGCGGAGGCGGCGACGCTGGCGGTGCTGCTCGGCTCCTCGCTGAAGCGGCAGGGCCGCTTCCAGTTGCAGACGCAGAGCGACGGGCCGATCAGCATGGTGCTGGTGGATTTCGACGCGCCCTCGAACCTGCGGGCGCTGGCCCGCTATGACGAGAAGGCGGTCGGGGCGCGGGCGGCGAGCGGCGAAGATCTGCTCGGCAAGGGCTATCTCGCCTTCACCATCGAGCCGGACGGGCTGTCGTCGCGCTATCAGGGCGTCGTCGAAATGGATGGGCGTGGCCTGCAAAGCGCGGCGGCCGGCTATTTCGAGCGCTCCGAGCAGATCCCGACGCTGACGCGGCTCGCCGTCGGGCAAATGCTGACCGCCGAAGGGCCGAGCTGGCGCGCTGGCGGCCTCATCGCGCAATTCCTGCCCGAGAGCGAGGCGCGCCGTCGCCGCGCCGATCTCGACCCCGGCGACGCGCCGGAAGGCTTGGCGCCCGACTCCGCGCCCGAGGACGATGCCTGGGTGGAGGCCAAGGCGCTCGCCGTCACCGCTGAGGACCACGAATTGCTCGATCCGACATTGTCGAGCGAGCGGCTGCTTTATCGGCTGTTCCATGAGCGCGGCGTGCGGGTGTTCGAGCCGACGCCGCTCGCCGACGTCTGCCGCTGCTCGGCCGAGCGCGTCGACGCCATGTTGCAAAGCTTCTCGGCGGCCGAGCGCGGCGCGATGGTCGGCGACGACGGCATGATCGGCGTCACTTGCGAGTTCTGCTCGGTCAAGCGCATCTTCGATCCCCGAGACTATCCCGAATGAGCTTCGCCCAGCGCCTCAACGAAGTCGCCGAGACCGTCGAGGCGGCGCTCGACGCCGTGCTCGCCGACAAGCCGCTGCCCGGCGAGATCGCGAGGCCGAAACGGGTGCTCGACGCCATGCGTTACGGCGCGCTCGGCGGCGGCAAGCGGCTGCGGCCGTTCCTGACCATCGAGACCGCCCGCGCGCTCGGCGGCGACGCGGCGGCGGCGCTGCGCGCCGGCTGCGCGATCGAATGCGTCCACTGCTATTCGCTGGTCCACGACGACCTGCCGGCGATGGACGACGACGACCTGCGCCGCGGCCGTCCGACCGCGCACAAGGCCTTCGACGAGGCGACCGCCATTCTCGCCGGCGACGGGCTGCTGACGCTCGCCTTCGCCATTCTCGCCGACCCGGCGACGCACCGGGACGCCGAGGTCCGCGTCGCGCTCTGCCTGGGCCTGGCCCGCGCCTCCGGGCTCGGCGGCATGGTCGGCGGCCAGATGCTCGACATCGAGGCCGAGACCTCCGCCACGTCGCTCGACGATGCCGCGATCCGCCGTCTACAGGCGATGAAGACTGGCGCAATCCTGCGTTTCGCCGTCGAGGCCGGCGCCATCGTCGCCGGCGCCGGCGCGCGCCAGCGCGCGGCGCTGCTGCGCTATGGCGAGGCGCTGGGCTCGGCGTTCCAGGTCGCCGACGACATTCTCGACGCCGAGGCGACCTCGGAGCAACTTGGCAAGCGCGCCGGCAAGGACGCCGAGCGCAACAAGGGCACTTTCGTCTCCATCCACGGTCTTGACGGCGCCAAAAGCCTGCGCGACGCGTTTGTTGGCGAGGCCATCGCCGCGCTTGGCGAGGCCGGCCTTGGCGGCGAAGGCGATATCTTGCGCGAGGCGGCGCGCTTCGTCGCCGCGCGCGCCAACTAAGGGAGAACGGCATGAGCGCGTTCAATTGGGCCGATCCGTTCGACCTCGAAACCCAACTCACCGAAGAAGAGCGGATGGTGCAGAAGACCGCCTTCGCCTACGCCAAGGACCGGCTGGCGCCGCGCGTGCTGGAGGCGTTCCGGCAGGAGAAGACCGACGTCGCCATCTTCCGCGAGATGGGCGAGCTTGGCTTCCTCGGGCCGACGGTGTCGCCCGATTACGGCGGCTCGGGCCTCGGCTATGTCGCCTACGGGCTGATCGCGCGCGAGGTCGAGCGCGTCGATTCCGGCTATCGCTCGATGATGTCGGTGCAATCCTCGCTGGTCATGATCCCGATCGAGACGTTCGGCTCGCCCGGCCAGAAGGAGAAATATCTGCCCAAGCTGGCGCGCGGCGAGTGGATCGGCTGCTTCGGCCTCACCGAGCCCGACCACGGCTCCGATCCCGGCTCGATGATCACGCGGGCCAGGAAGGTCGCCGGCGGCTACAGCCTCTCGGGGGCCAAGACCTGGATTTCCAACGCGCCGATCGCCGATCTGTTTCTGGTGTGGGCGAAGACCGAGGACGGCGCGATCCGCGGCTTTCTGGTCGAGAAGGGGACCAAGGGCCTTGAGGCGCCGGCGATCCACGGCAAGGTCGGTCTGCGCGCCTCGATCACCGGCCAGATATTGTTGGATAATGCGTTCGTGCCCGAGGAGAACCTGATGCCGGGCGTGCGCGGGCTCAAGGGGCCGTTCACCTGCCTCAACTCGGCCCGCTTCGGCATCGCTTGGGGGGCGCTCGGCGCGGCGGAGGCCTGTTACGCGACGGCGCGCCAATATGTGCTCGACCGCAAGCAGTTCGGCCGGCCGCTCGCCGCCAACCAACTCATCCAGAAGAAGCTCGCTGACATGGCGAGCAACATCGCGCTCGGCTTACAGGGCTGCCTGCGCCTCGGCCGCATGAAGGAGGAGGGGCATCCGCCGGTGGAGTTGACCTCGCTGGTCAAGCGCAACTCCTGCGGCACGGCGCTCGACATCGCGCGCGCCGCGCGCGACATGCTCGGCGGCAACGGCATTTCCGACGAATACGGCGTCGCCCGCCATCTCGTGAACCTGGAGGTGGTCAACACCTACGAGGGCACGCACGACATCCATGCGCTGATCCTCGGCCGCGCCATCACCGGGATCGCGGCGTTCAGTTGAGCGGCGCGGGACGTCTAAGGACGGGGCGTCGTCATGGCTGGATTTGTTCCGGCCATCCACGCCGAGGCGTAGGTCGACGATCGTCAGTCCTTCGCTGTTCGCGCACCGCAAACTCGAAATAGGCCTTCCAACCTCGTTGCGCCCCACGGCGTGGATGATCGGAACAAGTCCGGTCGAGACGCGGAGGGGGCGTCGCCTTTCTTATCTTGCGCCCGCGAGGACGAGCCCCCGCCATGAAGGGCGCTAAGCCTCCATCCCGATCCGCTTGATCTCCCATTCCAGCGTCACGCCGCTCGTCTCCAGCACGCGGCGGCGCACTTCCTCGCCGAGCGCCTCGATGTCGGCCGCGCTCGCCGCGCCGCGGTTGATGAGGAAATTGCAGTGCATCGTCGACACCTCAGCGTC
>Ga0134126_10001953_pt1 | contig 26169 bp, 17 predicted proteins | sample KB31752_FD_96881 | JGI IMG/M metagenome (GOLD analysis project Ga0134126, IMG submission 96881) | Terrestrial soil microbial communities with excess Nitrogen fertilizer from Kellogg Biological Station, Michigan, USA - KB3-175-2 | ecosystem: Environmental > Terrestrial > Soil > Unclassified ... | reverse complement strand
TTCCCCCGGCGCGCGACAAAGGGATGGTCCGGTCCCGCTCTCATCTGCGCGATATAGTGTTTAATGGCCTCCTCGATCCGGCCGCGAAGCTGTTCGATCAAGGGATGCCGGACAGCAAAAAGAGCGTTGCTGGTTTGCGTTCCCCCTCGCAGAGACTGGCCCAGATATTCACGCGTGGCGGGATGCAGGTCCTCCAGGGTTCTGTTCAGTTCGGTATTGAAGGTCTCGATGTCGCCAAATCCGTCCGGTGCTTTCAGGTCGAAGACCTGGATGAATTCGTCATAGCCATTCAGAAGCCGGTCACGGTCATCCCCCTGAAGGCGCCAGCAGGTCCCTTGCATGGCCAAGGCCAATTGATTGCCAGGCTCAAGGACAAGTGCCTTGGCCGCCATGGCGCCCGCCTTTTCGGGATCGCCCAGCCGGGCGAGCGCGGCGGACAGATTGCAGTAAAGATCGGCGCTGTCGGGATGAGACCGAAGGGCGTCCTCCAGGATGGAAGCAGATTCCGAAAGCCGGCCCATCTTCATCAGGGCTATACCCAGCCCCGCCAGGACCCGTTTGTCGTCGCCATACCCGGCCAACGAATCCCGGAATGCCGTTTCAGCCTCGTCCAGCCTGTCGGCGCCGAGCAATAGCTGCGCCCGGTCGAGAACCAGCTCCCGGGTCTTCGGCGCGGCACCGTAAGAGCGCAGGAAAGCCTCTTCTTCCCCCAGCCGGTAATGCAGATCGTTCAGGGCCCGGTGCGCTTCCGCATGGGTTGGATCGTGATCAAGGACGTGCCGGTAAGCGGCTTTCGCCTCGCCATAGCGGCGCAGCTTCTCGAGAATCTGACCCTGATCGCGCGCAAGCCGGATGCGTGTCGGATCACAAGCCAGAGCCTGGCCCAGATGAGCGGCCACGGCGGATTCGTTGCCCTGTGCCTGCTCCACGGCAGCCAGGCTTTCGTGCAGATCGGCCAGAAGGCGGGAGTCTCCTGTATGGGCGAGCGCGGAAACCAATATGGTCCTGGCCTCCCCCGGCTGTTCGGCCGCGACAAGCAAAGGCGCCAGCACCAATGCAGCCTGAATGTTTGCCGGATCGAGTTCAAGGCAACGCCGCAAGGCGGTGATGGCGCCAGGAAAATCTCCAATGGCCTGCAGCGACTTACTCTGTCTGAACAGGGCCTCGCTGCGGCCCGGTTCCAGGGCGATCGCCGATGCAAAGGCCAGCGAGGCTTCATAGTGCCGGCCCAATGCCGCCAGAACCTTGCCGTGGTTGAAGTGGGTCTGGGCTTCATTCGGCTGCGCCGCAATGGCACGCGCAAGGATCTCGGCAGCTTCGGGAAGCCGGCCCTGGCGCACGCGCAACAATCCCATGAGATGAAGCGCGCTGGGATGCTCGGCAATCTGCTCGAGAACAGTCTCGCTTCCGGCGAGATCACCGCGCTGATAATAGGCGAAGGCCTGTTCGAGCAGAATGCGCGCGGAAGGTGTGGTTTGCACTGCCACCAGTCCTTTTAGCCTCAGGTCCCGCAGCCAAGGCGATCGGGCCGCGCCCATTTTCAAGCGCGGCCCGATGGCTGATCAGCCGGCCAGACTTTACCTCACAGCCGGGCGCGAATGCCAAGCGTAAAGTAACGTCCGATCGCATCGTATTGCGTCGTCACCACGCCCTGCACGCCCATATAGTAGAGGTCCGGCGTGCTGTTGTTGTTGGTGGCGACGGGGAACTTGAGGTCGGTCAGGTTCTGGACCGTCAGATACATGTCCAGCGCCGCATCATCGACCGTGAACTTCTTGTCCAGGGTCGCATCCAGATAGTTATAAGAGGAGACGCGCGGGTTGACATAGACATCGTTCGCCAGCGTCTTCCGGCTCCAGCTGCTCAGCCAGCGGTCTTCCAGGGTCATCGTCCATGTCCCCAGGCTATAGGCAATGAACGAGGTCACATGTCCTTTCGGGAAGGCCTGGAAGCTCAATGGCGCGCCCGGGAACTGGGACGATTCATTGACCGGCTGATAATTCCCCAGGAAACGAAGATTGAAGGAGCCGGGCACGGAATCGATGACGTCAGCCGCATCGAAGCCGTAATTGACCTCAAGATCCCATCCTTCCGTCTTCTGGAACGCCGTGTTGAGAGCCTCGTTAATGAGCAGGGTCGGAAAGTTCGCGGCCGTGGTATTCGAATAGGGGAACGGCCGGACATAGAGCGCACACAAGGGCGATGTGCCACCGGACTGGTTGCACAGCTTTTGCACGGTCGTATTGGACGCGCCGATCGTGCCGATCGCGTTGGTCATGTTGATCGAATAATAGTCCAGAGACGTCGTGAAGCCCGAGAACCAGGTCGGCGTGAACACGATACCGCCCGTATAAGTGCGGGCGATTTCGGGAACAAGATTGGGATTGCCCTGGCTCTGGACCGGGATGGTCTGCGAACCGGTGGTCAGAAGGTCCGTGAAGCCCTGGTGGTTGAGCAGGATCGGCGAGAAGAGGTCGTTCAGCGTGGGTGCCCGGATGTCGATCGAGGTCGTGCCGCGCAGACGGAAATCATCGTTGATGTGCCAATCCAGACCGATCTTCCAGGTATCCACCGGCCCAGAGGTGCTGTAGTCGGTGTGCCGGCCTGCGATGTCGGCTGAAAAGCTCTGGACCAGGGGAAGGTCCTTCAGGATCGGTATTCCGACTTCCAGCGCCGCTTCCCACACGCTTTCACTGACGGGGCTGAGCGGCGTTGCCGTATTTCCCTGCCACAGCGAGACCGTGTTGTTGCAGATGGACGACAGCCCAGTGCAATCCACCGTGCCCGGCGCGCCATTGCTCTGGATATCGAAACCCATCCAGCGCATTTCGGCCGACAGCGCCGCCTTGACGGGGCCGGCGGGCAGATCGAACACCGTACCCGCGATGCTGCCGCTGAGATCATCCAGCTTGTTGGTCTGGATATAGTAAGTGTCCCGGACATAATACTTCCACCCGTCCAGGGTCAGGGATGTCGGGCCGAACAGGTTCAGCGGCACGCAGCCCGGATACAGGCCGGCGGACGGGGTGGTGGAGACATAGCACACCGGATTGCCTGCGGAATTGAGGCGTACGTCTTCGGCGGCGGTGAGATATTGGTTATTGATGTTTGTCGGATCGTCTTCCTTCTGACGGTCTTCGCCATGGCTGTAATAAACGTGCCAGTCATATTTTCCGAACAGCGATCCATCCAGACCGCCGGCCACCGTCAGGACGCGGTCGGTGCCGACGGACTTGAAGGTGCTGTTCCCGTAGCCCAGATTCATATTGTATTTCGACATCTGGAAGGTGTTGGACGTGCCACCCGCCAGAAGTGCCTGTGCTGCCGCTGGCAAATAGGGATTGTTCTTGAAGAAGACATTGGGAACGTTGCCGGTCTGGATATAGGACTGGACGAAGTTGGCGCGATTTTCGCCTTCCGCGCCTCTCGCGCTCATCCAGAATGTGACGTCGTCGTTGATGTTATAGCTGAACCTGGCGAAGGCCTGGGCCAACCGCGCGCTGGCCGTGATGTTGGAATAGAGATTGTGGGTGCCATCGCCGCCCGACGAGATATTTGCCGTGCCGGTCGGTGTCCCGGGATTGAACGGCCCGATCACGCCATCGCGGATAAACTGCTGGCCGTTGGCAAGGCATGGATTGGCCGCGGTCCCCGCGCAGGTGATCTTGCCGCCATAGGAAAATTGCGTGAGATTCCCGTTGGGCGTGTCGACGAAGGGATTTGCCGCCGTGCCCGAGCCGGTAAGAATCCAGTCGCCGTTGTTGCCGGCTTCCGGCCGCTGGAAGTCATAGAGCGGATCGGAGTGGAAATAGTCCATCGACCCTTCGATGTGTCCGCGGCCTCCAAAAAGATCGGTACCGGCCGCGGCGGCGAATTTGTAGGTCGCGGCATCGCCATAGGTTGAAATGCCGCTATTGGCATTGACCTTCACGCCGGTGAACCGCTTGTCCAGCACGAAGTTGACCACGCCCGACACCGCATCGGAGCCATAGACCGCCGAGGCACCGCCGGTGACCACATCGACCCGCTGCACCAGGATCTGCGGCAGCGTGTCGACATTGACCGTGCCGTTGGTGTTCGAGGCGACGACCCGCTGCCCGTCCAGCAGGACAAGGGTGCGCTGTCCGCCGAAGTTTCGCAGGTTCAGAACGTTGGCCGCGCTGTCCGAACTCGCATTGTTGACACTGCGGGCGGTCTGGGAGCCGATGAACTCGGGCATCTTGTTCAGGCCGTCTGCGATGTTCGAGGGGGTTGTCACCTGCAGATCTTCGACGGGCAGCACCGTCAAGGGAGTCGGGGACATGGTCGCGTCCTGAATAATTCGCGAACCGGTAACGACCACAGACTCCACGTTATTGGTGTCTTGCGCACGCGTGACAGAGGTCAAGGCCAGGATGCTCGCCGTGCAGAGCAAGGTGCCGCCGATCTTGGATTTGAAGTTCATTTTCCGTCCCCTCATTGGATGTTGTTGTTTGGATTAGACGCGTTATGAAACTTGCTTAATTTTTTGCCGTCGGCGCACGCAAAATTTGCACACAGCGCTCTTCAAGAAGAGCGCTGCGCGCACGCCGATGGCTTCGATGCTACCTGACCGCCTGTTTACGACGGATCAAGGATCGCTCGATCTTCCGCTGCTGTTAGTCCCCTCCTCATTGCGAACAGTTTGCTGTTCTTTGTTTTTCGGTGCCGGAATTTCGTCGTCATCGCCCTTGTTGCGCGGCGGATCGGCCATGATGGTAGCCGTCATGGAAGCCTTGCGGAACAGCGCGCGATAGGTGGGCGCCGCCTTGCTGGTGAGAGGCTCGTTTATGGGCACTGGCCGCGCAGAATCCCTCACATAGGCTCGCACCCCCGTCAGTCTGAACGCGGCTGAGATGCCCATATTCTGCCCGGTCTTGGGATCGGGCAATCCATCGGCATTGCGTTTCAGCGCGTAATATTTTGCGAGCTGGTTCTCATGATAGTAAGTCTCACGGGTGCCGGCGCTCGAGCTCGTATCAAATGTGTCCCGGCCATAATACTGACGCCAATCGATATAGCCGCCGACCATGCCGGTCAGAGAGGTATCCGGATTCATGGTGAGTTCCAGGCGGCCTTTGTAGAAGGTTATTTCGCCACGGTTGTTTTCGAACCAGGAGAAGACCGGCATGTGAATATCGGCCCCGCCACTGATCTGGATCACGCCATTCTTTATCCGGGCGTTCAATCTGGTGTACTGGGCCGCCTTGGCGATCCGATACGAATAGTCAGTCACCACCTTGCCCGCTGCATCCTTGATGATGCGCTCCGGCGTATAGCCGATCTCGACCACGGCATTGTCATCGTTCATGGGATCTTCAGTCCCCGACACCCGGATGACAATTCCAAAGAGGCCTTCCAGCATCTTGTCGTTGGCGCGGGTGCCCAGGTAGGACGAGAAAGGCTTGCCGCGATAAGCCATGCCGCAGCCCATGACCCGATAAAGATTATTGTCCACGCCCTTCTTGCCGGTTGGGCTGATGAAGCCGGTCTTGGCGTTGTTATCGAGGTCAAAGCCTTCGGCGATCTTGCCGGTCACTTCCTGCATGCCCGGATCGGGCGCCGCGAACGGATTGACCCAGGTATCGATATCCCGGCGGAAGCCCCGATAGCGCAGCGCCGAGCTGAGCAAAAATTCCCGGCGGCTATTGAAGCTGCCATTGATCTCGAGGGTGGCGGGCTTCAGGACCTTTGCGATCTCGCCATCCGACCGCCAGGCCGTCTTCAGCAGCACATTATAATCGTTGTCGGGCGTGGTTCCTTTCGGGCAATCGGTGCCCGCTTCCATGGTGCCTGCCTTTGCGCCGTAATAGAAGGCAGGCTCATACTGGTCGACGACAAAGCCGCGCACCCACGGCGCCGCCAAGGCGGGACTGGCCGTGACGGCCATGATACATGCTAGTGCAAGAGCCCGCATCGCTTCCCTCACCTACGCCATGATTTCCGTGATCGGCTTCTTGGTCTCCATCGAACCCTTGCCCCAGCCTTCCACCGAAAGCCCCATGGCCTGCTGTACCGTCAGGCCGACGCGCGTGACGGGACCGCCCGCGCCGGCGATATGATAGCCGGTCTTGATTCGGCCGCTGGCCGATCCTGCCAGCAGCATCGGAATGGCTTCCAGGGTATGCAATTTCGCAAAGCCGGTATCGGTGTAAGCCAGCACCAGGCTGTGATCGAGCAAGGTGCCGTCACCTTCCTTGATTTCGTCCAGCGCCTTCACCAGCTCGGCAAACATCTCCATGCTGTAGGTGCTGAAGTGGGAGGTCACCGGCTGATAGCCCAAGGTCGGGTCGATCGGCTCTTCGTGCGTCGCCTGATGGAACGGCTTGGAATCGCCGGGCATGAAAATCGTGGAGGCCGGTTCGGCCAGCGCGACATTCACCACGCGGGTCTGGTCTGTCGCCAGTCCAAGTGCAACCAGCTTCGCTAGCACTGGAACAGTCTTGCGAAGGGTCGGAACCGATTTGTTGACCGGCATCTCTCCGGGCGCCTGCGGAATCGTGACCTGCGCGACAATGTCCGGCCGTTGCAATTCGGCCGCCATGGTCTGCTCCAGCTCGCGGACCGAGGTGAAATATTGCTCCAGGCGGGCCTTGTCGCCCGCCCCGACGCTCTGCATCAGGCTCTTGCGGTCTTCGTCGACCACCGAAAGCGCGCTTTGCTCCAATAGAACCTTGGGATCGGGTTTCCAGTCGCCCTTGGACGGATCCTGAAAGCCCGGGCCGAAGAGACGGGTGTAAAGCCCGACCGGGCTGACTTCGGGTGGATTGGCGTTCGGGCCACCCAGGCTTGAATAGCTCTCGTTCTTGTTGCCGGAGCAGGCCACGGCGATGGATTTGAACCTGGTGCCATGACCGATCGTGCCGGCGATGGTCTGGTCGATCGTCTGTGTCTCGAATTCACGGTCCTTGCTCGGCGCCATGCCGGTGCTTATGGCAGCAACCCCGGTCCAGTGCTGGATATTGGGATTGTCGTCGGCGAAGGCGCGCAGCCCTGAGATCAGATTGATTTTCTTCTGATAGGCCACCAACGATTTGAGCTGCGGGGTCATCTCATAGCCCTGCCCCGTCGCCTTGGGCAGATAGAGTTCCTTGGTCAGGCCGCAGCCCCAGAAATAGGTGCCAAAGCGCGTGGGAATGCGCTCTGCCGTGGCCGCCAGCGCCACGCCCTTGCCGTCCAGAAAGCAGTCCAGGAAAGGCAGGGCGACGGAAACGGCGCAGCCCTGGGAGAAGCCACGAAGAATGCTACGGCGATTGAACCTCATGTCTCGCTCCTACTGCATCGCCATCTTCTCCGCTTCCGGCGGAGCGGAGACTTTGAAAAATTCCGGGCTGGTGGCGATCGCCTTCAGCAGGTCGCGCAGGTGGTACCCCTTGTCCATAAAGGTCTGGTAGGCGGCCTTGAAGCTTGCCTTGTCGACATCCTCGCTGTTGGCGCCCACGCCATAGGAATAGAGTTTGCGGGCAAAGCAGGCGGTAAATTTGGGATCGTCATGCAGCACCTGCCCCAGTCCCTGGGCCCCGTCAAAGCTCTTGTGATTCAGCTTGCCGGAAACATCGATCGGTGCGCCGTTTTCCGTCAGCCTCGGGCTGCCGATACTGTCGAAATGCTCCAGGGACAGCCCGATGGGATCGGAATGGGTATGACAGGAGGCGCAGGCCGGCGTGGTCGCATGGGCCAGCAGCCGCTCGCGCACGGTTTTCAGGGGGCCGCTGGTATTGTTGACGATCGAAAAGTCGACATTGGCGGGCGGCAGCGGCGTCGGTTCGCAGAGGAAAATATCCATCAACGCAACGCCGCGCTTGGTCGGCGAGGACCGGCCCGGATGGGAAAACATCGACAGCATGCTGATCTGGGTCAGGACCCCGCTCCGCCCCGAATCCTTGGAGAATTCATAGGGCATCCACTCGCCGTCGAAATCGAACGGAACATTGTAGATCGCGGCGAGCGTGCGATTGATGGTCGTCTTGCGGGTCGTCATCAAGTCGCGCACATCGCCATTCGACTTGAGGGTGAGGTCGATTGCCGTCCGCAACGTCTCTTCCGTCGCGGAAGGCCCGAACTGCGCATTGTATTTGGGATAGATCAGCGTGTCCTTGACCGTATTGTCGAACGTGTCCAGCTGCAGCATGTCGGCGAAGAAGGCCCGCATGCCGGTCTCCAGCCTGGGCGAAGCCATCAGACGGTCCACTTCTTTCGCAACACCGGCATCGGTCGCAAGCTCTCCGCTTGCTGCCGCATGCATCAGTTCCTCGTCCGGCGTGGTGTTCCACATCAGATAGCTGAGGCGGGACGCCCGGCTGTAGGGATCAAGCGTCAGATCCTTGCCGGCAGGAACGGCTCGTTCGTTCTGGAAGAGAAATTCGGGCGCGGCCAGCAACGTAACGGCCAGGGCGTAGCGAAGGCCTGTGTAAAAGTCTTTCGACGACGTCGTAATCTTGGCGGCCAGCGCCACGCGCGATTTCAGTTCGTCATCGGAAAGAGGCCGGCGGAAAAGAAGACGGCCATAACGGCTGATGAACTGGCTGGCGCAGGCATCATCGGGCGCCGAAGCCGATTTCGGGGCGCACTTTATATATTGGGCCCGCTTCTCAGGGCTCGTGACCTGATCGGCAATGCTGCCGGCGGTCTTGGCATAGCCTTCAAAGCCGGCGGGCGTCACGGAGAGGATATTGCTGCTGGCCGCAAGCAAACCACCGATACGGCGGCCCGGTTCAAACCGGCCCTGGACCACGATCTGCGGCCCGAAAATGTCCGCGATCGAATGGCGATACTCGCTCTCGGTCAACAGCCGGAAGGAAACGACCGGCTCCAGCGCCTTTGCCGCCGAGGCAGGCGTCGTGAACAGCGGCCCGCAAATGCAGCTCAGAACCAAGAGACAAGGTGCTGCGTATTTCCTGTTCATGACCGTTCCCTGACGTCCGCGTCATCTTGCGCGGTTCGACAAGGCGAGCCTCCATCCATAAGACAGCGCTGTCAAGTCAGGAATGAATGCAGCCGGGAGCAACTTTCCACTTTTTTGTCCCCGCCAATAAGCCAATGAAATTCCTGGAAAATACAGAACGTCGATCGACCGGAATTATCAATATGCGGTACGCACTGATTGACCCGTCAGGCGGAGTTGCCGAAGGCACCGAAAACCGGAGATGAAAACGGACTCAAGCCCCCTCCCGGAACGGCCGGTCCGGGCGAAGGCGGGATGCGAGTGCCGCGCCCAAAAGCAGCAATGCGATGGAGACGCTGAAGGCAAGCGTCCAATTGCGGGTCCGCTCGATCGTGTAGCCGAAGAATATGGGAGACACGATGCTGGCGAGCCCGAAGCCGAAATTCATCATCCCGCTCGCCGTACCGGCATAGCCCGGTGCGATATCCATCGGTACCGCCCAGATGGGCGCGACAATCAATTCGGCAAAAAAGAAAGCGAGCGCCAGACAGATGGTCGCCGTGGTCAGATCCGCCGTAAGCACGACAGGGATCATGAAAGCGCACGCGCCCAGAAATCCCAGGATAATGACGCCCCGTCTGGCCAGCACGACATTCTGGGTCCGGTGCAACAGGGTATCGCTGAGAATGCCGCCGAACGTGTCCCCGATCACTCCGGCAAACAGCACCGCGGTCGAAAAGAGTGCGGTCTTGCCCAGATTGAGACCGTAATTCTGCATGAAGTAGCTGGGAATCCAGGTCTGGAAGACCACCAGGAACCACCCGTAGCAAAAATCCACCATCGTCACCGGCGCGATATGGCGCGCCAATGCCAGCCAGGGAATGGCGGGTCTGGCGGCGCGGGCGGAAGGCGCGAGCCGCGCGGCGATCTCCGGCGTCATGGACGGATGGCTGCGCGGATCGTCGCGGAAATACCATAGCCATATGACGACCCAGATCAGGGTGGCGGCGCCAAGTACAAAGAAGGAAACGCGCCAGGACGACACGGCGATCAGGCCGACCACGATAAGAGATGTCGCCGCATTGCCCACGCGCGAGAAGGTATGGGTGATGCCCTGGGCAAAGCCCCACCGTCCGCGTGGTGTCCAGGCGGACATAGCCCGCGTCGCCGTGGGAAAGCCGGAGCCTTCGCCGATGCCCAGCAGCAGGCGCGCCGCAAACAGCGAGACCATCCCGGTTGCCGCCCCCACCCATGCGGTCGCGACGCAGACAATCACCGCGCAAAGACCAAGCGTCAGGCGCGGTCCCAATCTGTCGCCGACCGCCCCGCCCAGGGGTTGAAGCAGGGCATAGGGAATACCGAAGGCGGCAAACAGAATTCCCAGATCCGTATTGCCGAGGCCGAGATCGGCCTGCATGACAGGCCCTGCGATCGCGAAATTCGTACGATCGACGAAATACAGGAAATACATGCCGCACAGGATTGCGAGCACGGTGCCGGGCGGCGACAGCTTCAACGAACGCATCAAAGCCCCCTGCCCTGCTCAGCGGCCGCCGGCTGATCCCCATCGCAAGGTTAGTGCAGGATCGCCCTTTGTGTCATCGGGCTATGTCAGGGGTCTGTGGAGACGGTCGCCGCCAATAGCCTAAAGGCGCGAAATATGGGTAACTTGCCTGTAGCTGCCGCCTTTCCGGCAGCACAAAGCTCGAAATCGCTCGCAACGGAGCTGACATGCATCTTTCCCGCTTCCCGCGCTTTCGCTTCGCACATCTGAACACGCCTCTGGAGCCGATGGAGCGGCTGTCCAAGCATCTGGGCGGGCCGCGGCTCTGGATCAAGCGCGACGATTGCACGGGTCTTGCCACCGGCGGCAACAAGTCTCGCAAGCTGGAATTCCTGATGGGCGATGCGGTCGCCAAAGGCGCCGACACCATCATCACCCAGGGCGCGACCCAATCCAACCATGCGCGCCAGACGGCGGCGGCGGCGGCCAAATTCGGCATGGACTGCCATTTGCTGCTCGAGGACCGGACCGGAAATCATTCGGCGGATTACACCCTCAACGGCAATGTCCTGCTCGATCGGCTGCATGGCGCCACCGTGTCCAGGCGTCCGGCGGGCGCCGACATGAATGCGGAAATGGAAGCCCTGGCCGCGGGTCTGCGCGCGAAGGGAAAAAGGCCCTACATCATTCCGGGCGGCGGCTCCAACCCGGTCGGCGCCCTCGGTTATGTCAATGCCGCCCTGGAGCTGGTGGCGCAGGCCAACGAAATCGGCCTGAAGATCGCCCATGTCGTGCATGCCACCGGCAGCGCCGGCACCCAGGCGGGTCTGGTGACGGGTCTGGTGGCGATGAATGCCGCCATTCCCGTGCTGGGCATCGGCGTGCGCGCGCCTAAAGAGAAGCAGGAGCAGTCGGTCTTCGATCTGGCCTGCCGTACCGCCGACCACCTGGGCGCACCCGGCATCGTCAAGCGTGAGCATGTCGTGGCGAATTCCGATTATGTCGGCGCCGGCTACGGCCTGCCCACGCCGGGCATGGTCGAAGCGGTGAAATTGCTCGCCCGCACCGAAGGCATCCTGCTCGATCCGGTCTATAGCGGAAAAGGAATGGACGGGCTGATCGACCAGATCGGACACGGCTTTTTCGCCAAGGACAGCGACGTGGTGTTCCTGCACACCGGCGGGGCGATCGCTTTGTGCGGCTATCCCGACGTCTTCGGCCTGTCCGGCTATGTCTGAAAAAATCGTCGGCGTCATTGGCGGCATGGGGCCGGAGGCGACGGTGGATTTCATGCGCCGCCTGGTGGCGCGAACGCCGGCACGCGACGACAGGGATCACTTGCACGTGCTGGTGGACAACAATCCCAAAGTCCCCTCGCGCATCGCCGCCTTGATCGAAGGCACCGGCGAGGACCCCACGCCCGTGCTTTGCGCCATGGCCAAAGGCCTTCAGGCCCAGGGCGCCGATTTCCTGGTCATGCCCTGCAACACCGCACATTATTATCTGCCAACGATCGCGCGCAGCGTGACAATCCCCGTGCTGGACATGGTGGATCTGTCCATCCGGAAGCTGGCGGCGGAAGACCCAAGACCGCAACGTGTCGGCCTGCTGGCCTCGCCCGCCGTACGCCTGGTTGGTCTTTATAAGAAGCGAATGGACCAGACGGGACTGCAGGCGATCCTTCCCGAGCCGCAGGACGAGGCAAAGCTTCTGGCGATCATAAAAGCGGTCAAGGCCAATCGGCTCGATGACAACCATCGCCAGGCCTATGGCCGGATCGCGAAAAATCTGTCGGACGCCGGCGCCGATGCGCTGCTGGTCGCCTGCACCGAATTCTCCGTGATCGGAGCGCCGGCGGGAACAACCTGCCGCGTCGTCGACGCCCTGGACGTGCTCGTCGAAGAAACCATCGCGGCGGCACGCGACTGAAATCCACACGGAACAGGGGTCTGGCTTTCCCGTTTCCCAGTGATGCCCGTCCTCCAGACCACCATCCCTGCCCGGCTCGACCGCTTGCCCTGGAGCCGCTTTCACCTGCTGCTGGTGATCGCGCTGGGCATCACCTGGATACTGGACGGGTTGGAAGTCACTATCGTGGGCGCCATCGGTCCGGTGTTGCAGAATACGGACACGCTTGGCCTCTCCACCCCGCAGATCGGCGCCGCGGCAACTTTCTATGTGGTCGGCGCCGTCGCGGGCGCGCTGTTCTGGGGCTGGCTGACAGACCGGCTGGGCCGGCGCGCCGTCTTTTATGCCACCCTGCTATTCTATCTCGCCGGCGTCCTGCTCAGCGCCTGCGCCTGGAATGCGGTCAGCTTCATGGCCTTCCGCGCCGTCACCGGCTTCGGCATCGGCGGCGAATATGCCGCCGTCAATTCGGCCATCGACGAGCTGATCCCGGCCAGGTATCGCGGCCGCATCGACCTGATCGTCAATGGCAGCTTCTGGGTCGGCGCCGCGGCCGGCGCGGGCGCATCGCTTCTCATCCTTGATCCCACCATTCTGCCTGCCGCATTCGGCTGGCGACTGGCGTTCGCCGCGGGCGGCGTGTTGGGATTGTCCATCCTTTTCCTGCGCCGGCTTGTCCCGGAAAGTCCGCGCTGGCTGGTGACGCACGGCCATGCCGAAGAGGCGGAAGCCGCCGTCGCCAGGGTGGAAGCGGAAGTCGCCAGGCTGAGCGGCACGACACTTCCCACCGTCACCCGGACCCTGACGGTGCATCCACGTGCCGTTTTCGGCCTGGGCGAAATCTTCGATTCCATGTGGCGCAAGCATCGCACCCGCTCGATCCTGTCGCTGGTTCTGATGACGGCACAGGCCTTTCTCTTCAACGCCGTCTTCGCCACCTACGGCATCGTGCTGACGCGATTTTACAACGTCACCGATCATGCCGTCGGCATTTACCTGCTGCCTCTGGCGGCCAGCAATTTCCTGGGCCCGCTTCTGCTGGCGGCCCTGTTCGACACGATCGGCCGCCGCCAGATGATAACCGGCACCTTCGCCATCAGCGCCCTTCTGCTCATCGCCACTGCGATCCTGTTCGCCACAGGAAGCCTGACAGCCGCCACCCAGACCGCCGCCTGGATGGGGATCTTCTTCTTCGCTTCCGCCGCCGCTTCATCGGTCTACCTGACCGTCAGCGAAATCTTTCCCCTGGAGACACGGGCGCTGGCCATCGCCGTTTTCTACGCCTTGGGTACCGCCATCGGAGGCAGCCTGGCGCCTCTTATCTTCAGTATCCTGATCGCGACCGGCTCTGCCATGATGCTCGCCTGCGGCTATGGCTTCGCCGCATTGTTGCTGGCCGTCGCGGCCCTCACCGAATGGCGGTTGGGATTGAACGCGGAAGGCAAGGCGCTTGAAGATCTTGCCGCCCCCCTTTCCGCGCAGTGATGCAACACCCGAGCCGGGGAACTTGGCGGCTCAGGCAACGCGCGCATGGGCTGGACGTTGTCTTGCGTGAAACCTCCTTGGTGGAACCGCTATGATCAAAGTCCGACTGACGATTGTCGCGGCCGCGCTCCTTCTCGCGGCGCCCTCCTCGCACGCCCAGGTCATGTCGAAGAAGTCGACAGGAAACCCGGCCACGAGCGGGTACGCCGCATCAGAGACTGCGCCCAAAGCTCACGACAAGCGGACCACATCTTCCAAGCACGCCGATAAGACCAATGCCATGGCCGGCAGTGCGTCCGACGGCACCTCCGCTGCCGAGACGGCGGGAGCCAGTTCGCCTGCCGGGTCACCCGCCATGAAGAAAGACGCGACCCGTCCAACACACTAGCGCTCAAACGGCCCGGTGCGCCGGGCGGCATGCGTGCCGGTCAGCATATAGAGGCCCAGGCCGAAGACATTCCACACTGCGAAGAAAATCTGGGTGCGCGACGGCAGGCTGAGGAACAGATAGAAACAGCCCGCCATGGCCGCGGGCCCGATCAACCATGCCGCCTTGGTCCGGAACGGCCTCGCGCGGTCCGGCTCGCGACGGCGCAACACCAGCATGCACAAGGCAACCGCCATGAACGCCAGCAAGGTGCCGGCATTGGCAAGCGCCGCGATCTGATCCAGCGGTACGATGCCGGCCAATATGGCAACAACGACCGCGGTGACCCAGGTGATGCGGATGGGTGTGCCGGTGCGCGGATTGATGCTGGCCAGCCCGCGCGGCAGAAGCCCATCACGCGCCATCACAAAGAAAATGCGGCTCTGCCCGAAGAGGAAAGCCAGGATCACGGTGGGCAGGGCGATCACCGCCGCGGCCCCGATGATCACCGCCGCGCCGCTTGAACCCAGTTTGCGCAATATCAGCGCCAGCGGCTCCGGACTGTGGGCGTATTCGGTGAAAGGCATCGAACCCACCGCAAAAGCCGCCACGCCGATATAGATCAAGGTGCAGATGAAAAGAGAGCCGACGATCCCTATCGGGATGTCACGGCCCGGATTTTTGGCCTCCTCGCTGGCGGTCGAGATCGCGTCAAAGCCATAAAAAGCGAAGAAGATGATGGCCGCGGCCGCCATGACCCCGTGCGGCGCGCCCTGCAGATCAAGGCTGGAAAAGCCATATGGCATGAAGGGCTGGAAAGCAGACAGATGGAAGTGCGGCGCCGCCAGCGCCATGAACAACAGCAGGGCCGCCAGCTTGACGACCACCAGGACGGCGTTGAGCGTGGCGCTCTCGCGGGTTCCCGCCGACAGCATTGCGGCCACCAGGGCGATGATCAGGATGGCCGGAAGATTGATCAGGCCGCCGGCATAAGGACCCGCCGCCAGTTCCGGCGGCAACGCAAATCCGATGCCCGCCAGAAAGCCGCCGACATAGCCCGACCAGCCCACCGCCACCGCGCTGACCACCAGCGAATATTCCAGGATAAGGCTCCAGCCCACGACCCAGGCGAAGATCTCCCCCAGCGCGACATAGCTGTAGGTATAGGCGCTGCCCGAGGCCGGGATCATCGCGGCCACTTCCGCGTAGGAAAGTGCCGCGCAGACACAGACCATGCCGGCAATGAGAAACGACAGGACGACAGCCGGGCCGGCGAGATTGGCGCCGACCCCGACCAGGGTATAGATGCCGGTTCCCACCACACCGCCGACACCAAGCGCAATGAGATGCCACCAGGACAGCGTCGGCACCAGGTGCTGGCCGTCGCCGCTCCCTACATCCGCATTCTTGCGCCGCAACCATCCCTGCATGCGTCACCTGTTATGGCGGGTGACTTTGCCATGAGTCGCGGGAGGAGCCGTCTCTGCCCCTGCCTAGACCTCAAGCCCGGCAGCCTCATAGTCCACCAGGTTGGGAATGGTGAACTCCACCACATTGCCGGTCTGGCGGAATTGCAGGGGCTTGCCGGAATGCAGCAGCGTCGCCGCCTTGATCGGCTTCAGGTCCGGCAGGGTCAGACGCACCTTCTGGTCACCGACCGGATACATGTGGCGCGATCCGGTCGTGCGGAAGTTCGGGTTGGTATAATTGATGAGGTGGACGGCATAGCCAACCTCGGTTTCCCAGCCATAAGTCTCCACCAGACCCGTGCCTTCCACCTGGATCGGCCGGTCCTCGCCGATCATCCAGGTGAGCGCATTGGTGACCAGATCGCCCAGATCATCCCCGCCCGTCCGCCAATAGGTGGCCTCGATGTCTTCGGCGAAATAGACCAGCTTGGACTTGCCATGGTCCCGCGCCACGACCGATTTGATGTCGGTATGGTCGGGATCGGGAAATGTCGCCTCGACCGGATACCAGGGGAATTGCGGAATATAAGTCAGGACCGGCGGCCCATCGGCCGTAATCGGGACGATCCAACTCGCCCCCTTGATCCAGTTGGTGTTCTTGAAGCTTTCCACGATCGGGTGCGCCCGCTCGATGCGCTGAAACGAAATCTGCCCCGCATGATGGCCGCGGGCATCCACCGAACCATAACCGATCCGTTTGCCTGCAAGCTTCATGTTGAACAGCCTGGCCAGCGCAAAATCGGATCGCGGCGCGCCGTTCTCGTCGTAAGCACCGGTCTCGAAAGTGGCCAGCACCGAGCCGCCTCTGGCCGCGAAAGCCTCGATCTGCAACGCCTGCGCATCGCTCATCAGCGCGATATTCGACAACACCAGCACGGAATAACGGCTCAGCTTTTCCGGTGTCAGGTCGGTCTCCAGAATGACATCGAACGGAATGCGTGCTTCCGTCAGGATCTGGTACATGCCGTTGATGGAATCCAGGGTGTTGGTGCCGGCCGGCTCCTTGTAAAGCCGGTTCGAGCGCTGCCCCACCAGAAGCGCGACCTTGGCGATGGAGCGCTTGGTGTGGAAGTGCTTGTCGTTGGCGGCCTGGAACAGAAACACCGGACGGATCACATCCTGCCAGCGCCGATCCTCTTCAAATCCCGCGGTGCCGTTGATCCAGGTGACGAACATGGTCGTGCCGGTCGCCAGGGTCTGATAAAGCCGCGAGCGCACTTCGATCGGATTGCCGGTAACACTGCCGCGCCAGCGCGCTTCGCCGCAAATCGCATAAGATCCGGTCGCATTGGGGACCAGGCGCTCCGTCATGATCGCCTTGGCGATGCGGCCCTGCTGGGCAGCGTCCCAGGCCGGCGCGCCGTACCCGCCGCGCCCCTGATTGTCGGCGACGAACCAGGCGGCATATTCGGTCAGGTCTTTGAGATCCAGATCGCCGCCGCTGAAGCCGCCGCCAAGATTTCCGGTGAAGAACATGTTGGGCTTGTGGCGGGCGACAATACCGTCATACAAACCCCAAAGCTCCTTGGCCCGCTTCAGATAGGCCTCCTGGTAGGCACGCGTGGTGGGATCACCGATCTTCTGGCAGGCCTGGCAGTAACAGACCTTCGCGCTCGTCCCCGGCCATCCGTTCGAATAGACCGCGTCGATATCGTAGCGTGTGACGACCTCCTCAATGATCTGGGGAACGAAGTTGGAATAATAGCTGGTGAACTGGCAGGTCGGCTTGAAGCGCGGTGAGAAGCCCGGCAAGCCGCCACGATCGGGAATGGAGCCGTCCTTGTTGCGTTGGAACCAGTCCGGATGCTTTTCCACCATCGCCGTCGGCGCCAGATCGATGCTGAGCCGGCCCAGGATGCGGATATTCCGCGCCTTCAGCGCCTTCACGCATTCGCCAAAAAAGTCGCGCCCGTTCAGCCAGCGGCTGGTGATGAGGTCCGGAATCTTGGTGGGATAGAAGGCCGTCTGGTTGGTGATGCTGAGATAGGTGGCCTGGGTTTTGATCGAGGCCAGATAGTCGGCATATTTCTCGATATCGAGCTTTTCAGCGTCCTTCTCATCGAAATTGACCTGCATGATGCGCTTGATGCGCTGATGCCAGGCATTCGGATCGAACTTGGTCCGGGGTGGCGCGGCTATGGCGACCGTTTCGGCGCTGGCGGCCAGTCCTGCTGCCGTAATGACGGCGCCTCCCAATGTAACGTCACGCCGGTTCATGTCCATGGCCCACTCCCTTTTGTTTCCCGCCCGCCATCTTGCAGATAGCCGGCACGCCCATTTTCTAACCGTCAAAATCCATCAGCTTGATGTTGACCGCGATCGAGATCCGGTCTTCCGCGCCGTGATGGGGATGCACCATATGCTCGACCCATGATGGAAACATCACGAGCATTCCAGGCTCGGGAGCAAGCTGCAAAGGCCCGGCGCTGAACAGTTTCGGGAAATTGCAAAATGCCGCCGCCGGCCGCGGATCGCGCAATTCCAACTGGCCGCCCGAGCCGGCGCTGACGCTGGCTTTCACATAATAGATCGCGGCCAGATCCTGGCCCGGATGATTGTGCAGGATATTATAGTCCCCGGCCCGGTTGATGTTCGCCCAACCGGCTTTCCAGAGCTTGAGTTCTTTCTGGTCCTTGGCGCCCTGGCGTCCGAAGAATACGAATTCCTGGACGGCGCGATCCAGCGCGGCGCCCAGCTTTGTGATTTCCGGCTCGGGCCAGTCGAACAAGTCCGCCTGCGACTGCCAGCCGCCGGCATTGCTCACACGCACGCCCTGTTCCGTGGCGGCCCGCGCGTGGATGGCCTTTTCCAGCCCTTCGCTGGCAGCCGGCTCCAGAAAGGATTTTCGGACGTATATCGGTGTACCGAATATGACCGACAGGTTGGCGTCGAGCTTTACCAGCATTGCCCACCATTTAAGCCATCAGAGCAGCCGATACCATCCGTCGGTGATTACGCCCAGGCAATGCGGCCTAGAAATGAAGGTCGTCCGTGTCCGCCCTGAGGCCCACGAAGAACATCCTGCCCAGCTGCGGGTAGTAAGCCTGGGACGACGCGTTCGCGCGAATGACCAGGTTGTTCACCGGGAAGATCGGCGGCGCGATGTTGAAGATGTTGTTCACTTTCACATAGCCGGTAAGGCCGCCGGTGAAATCATAAGAGACCGTGCCGTCGACAAAGAAGTATGGCGTGTAATGGCACTTGTCGATGCTGAGGGCCTGGCCGGAGCAGGTATAGGTGTTGTCGTATTTCGCCGCGCCCACAAAATTGCCGTTGAAACGGACGGTCCAGGCGTCATTCCGGTAGGTCAGGTTCGTGGATGTGCGCCAATGGGGAACACCGGTCGTTCCCACATTGTTGAGCTGGCCGGAGGCTTCGACAATCGTGGCGCCTGTATAGGTCGAGAGATGGTCGACCCAGGTGGCGAGCTCGCCTATGGAGACCTGCCCTGCCCAATCCGAGTCGATCGAGCTCAGGTCGAGGGCATAGGACGCTTCCAGATCCACGCCATCCGTCTTGAGCTGCTGGGAATTGAATGAGGTCGTCTGGATCTGCGTGATGCCGCCGGTGGTGGGGCTGCGGGTGATGAAGGCACAGTAGACCGGATCGTTCTTGAAGAAACAGTTGTCTTCGACCTGCTGCACGGTGGCGTTCGCGATCGCCTGGTTGATGTTGATGTTGTAATAGTCGGCCGAGAACGAGAAATTCGGGATGAAATCGGGCTTGAGCACGACACCGATCGTCTTGGTGTAAGCCTTTTCCGGCTTCAGCAGGATATTGCCGCCCGACAGGCTGTTGAACGCCACATTCTGGCCAGTCGCCCGATCGATGACGACAGAGCCGCTGCCGCGCACGGGCGCGGCAAAGAGCTCATCCAGGTTTGGCGCCCGGAAATCGCGGGAATAGGTCGAACGGAACCGGATCTGATCATTGACCGTCCAGTTGAGCCCCATTTTCCAGACCTCGGCCTGGCCCGACGTGCTGTACTCCACCGCGCGGCCGGCAAGATCCAGCTCGACATCCTGCGCGAAGGGTTGGTCATGCAGCAGAGGCACCGAGGTTTCGACATAGCCTTCCTTGACATCGACCGAGCCGGTGTAAGGAAGCGCTGTGGTCTGGCGCCAGCCCAGCACGGCGGCGACCGGATCGGTCGTCAGCACCACATCGTCCGCGCGGTACTGAAAGCCGGCCACCACCGCCACGGGCCCGGCCCAAGTGGAGAATGGCGTTCCGCCGATATTGGCTTCGATATTGGTTTCCGTGACATCGCCATGGGCCCAGGAAGTGCCTTCGCTGTAGGCGATCGCCCCGGGGGAAACGGAGTTCAGGCCAAAGACATTGGCGGGCACGCAGCCGTTGGTGGGATCGGTCAGGGTCGACCGGCAGATCGGCTGTCCGTTCGGACCGATCACGGAATCGACCGCATTCGCCCATTTCGACAGGTTGCGATTGTTGTAGGTCTTAACCGACCGCACCGTCTTGGTGTAGGTGCCGCTGACGTCCCAGGTCCAGTCGCCGAAGACCTTGCCTTTGATGCCCAGCGATCCGCGCTGATAGACATAGGTGGCGGTATTGAAATCGTCTCCGCCTTCCAGGGTTATGCGTCCCATCTGGAATGATGTGAGATGGTTGGCGTCCATGATCGCGCCGATATTTGCCGGCAGGAAGGCGTTCTGGCGGCTGATCGCCAGCGAAGTGTCATAGTTGGGCACGTTCGGGTCCTGCCCCTCGGAGCGGGAGAACATCAGTTCCAGATTGATCTGGGTATCCGGATCGATGTTGTAGGTCGCGGTCGAATAGATATTGTCGCGCATCGATTTCGGCGCGATCACCGAATGGTTCAATTCCAGTTCGGGGCCATCGCCGCCTTGCGTCCAGACACCGCTGTTGTTGACACCCGGATTGAAAAGACTCTGCGTTCCCCCTTCGCCGAAATTGATGCCCTTCAAGGGACCCGCTGAGGTGATCAGGCCGCCATTGGTCATGCTGCCCAAGCGGCCATTGGTGGCGGAAATAAAGGCGGGCTGGCCATTCGTCGGCGTATATTTGGAATTGGTCAGCAATATCCAGCCCTGCCCCCAGGACCTGTCGCCGCTGTGCTGGATATTGGGCTTGCGGTAGATCGAGCCCGCGATCTCGAAATGACCGCGGCCACCCAGAAAATCCTGACCGTAGGAAGCATTCAGGGTGACGTTATGGGCATCGCCATAGGTCGACTCGCCGGCTTCCGCCGCCAGATGCAGACCCTGGATGTCGTTCTTGAGAAAGATGTTCACCACGCCGGCCAGGGCGTCGGAGCCGTATACGGCCGAGGCGCCGGCCGTAACCACGTCGACGCGGCTGACCAGGAATGCCGGCAGCGAGTTGATGTCGAAGCCGCCGGCGGGGCTGGAGGCGACAGCGCGCTTGCCGTTGATCAGGGTCAGTGTGCGGGCCTGGCCGATGTCTCTGAGGTTGAAGGTGCTGATATTGACGTCGCCGGAGCCGTTCAGCTGCTGGGTTGGACGCAGGATTGGGATATCGGCCACGATGTCGTTGACGGTCGTGGGCTGCTTTGCGGCCAGATCCTGCTCGGAGATCGTGGTGACCGGTGTGGGGGTCTCAAAGCCTTTGCGCGCGATGCGGCTGCCGGTGACGACCACTTCTTAGGTCGCGGGCGCGCTTGCCTGCGGGGTGGCCGGCGCCGGTTGGGCGAGCGCAGCGCCAAAGGGAAGCGTGGAGATCGAAAGCAGGGCGATCGTGGAACCGCCGATTTTGAGATTCCTCAACAATGAGCGCATTTTGCTTCCCCTCTGTATACAAGGCGCGTAAGGCCCCGTTTTTATTCGCAGTTATTTTGACTGCGCATGCAATTTCCGCAACACTGAAACGAGACAGAAAACAAGTCAATTCGAATTACGGAACCGCGGACCGATTTATAACGCTACCAGCCATGGCTTCCCCGCACGGGCCTGGTAGCCATCGCCAGCATGACCAAACTGTAAGCATGCCGAATGCATGCGCATGCGCCCTATAATAAAGGCCCTGGCTTGGCAAGCTGCCCTCCCGGCCTGTTTCAGCTCCAGGTCCGGCTTTGTTGTATCCGGCTTTCGTCGAAACGGATGCCGAAGCCCGGCGCCTGCGGCAACGTCATGCGCGCACGCTCGACAACCGGAGGCGCGGCCTCGAAGTAATGATAGTCGCGCATCTTCAACACCAGATATTCGCCCAGCGGGAACGTCATCGGGCTTTGCGAAAAGATGGTGTGGGCGGACGCCCGGATGCTGTGGCCATGCGGAATGACCTGCACGTCATGCAGGGACGCGACAGTGCCGATCTTCAGCAGCTCTGAAATGCCGCCGCACCATTCCGGATCCGCCTGCACGATCGAAAGAGCGCCGGTCTGCAGATAGCGTTCCACCTCCCAACGGCCATAGAAGTGCTCGCCCGATGCCAAGGGGATATTGGTGGTCCGCTTGACGGCCACAAAGCCGTCGATCTTCTCGGGATGCGTCAACTCCTCGATCCATTTCGGGCGGTATTTTTCCACGCGCCTGGCCCATTCCGATGCGTAATTCGCATCCCAGCCGGAAAAGGCGTCGAACATGATCTCATAGTCTTCGCCCAGGGTTTCGCGCAGGGTTTTGACCAATTCGACATTCTTGTGCATCCCCTCTTCGCCAGAACCCGGTCCATAACCCATGAACCATTTCTGGTAGCGGAAACCCATGTCCTTGAGCTGTGTGGCGCGCCGGCGCACCGCGTCCGGCTGCAGGCTAGATCCCAGTGCACTGGCATAGAATTCGATCTCATGCCGCGAAGGACCGCCCAGCAGCCGCCAGACCGGCACGCCATACGCTTTCGCCCTCAAGTCCCACAGGGTGTTGTCGACGGCCGATAGCGCCGTCAGGAAATAGCCGTCGCGGGAATGACGGTTCGACCGGTACATCTGGTCCCACAAGACCTCGCCCGCCAGCGCGTCCTTGCCGATCAGGAATTGCCGGATCTCGTCATGCACGATGGTGCAGGCTGATTTATCGATCGGCCCGTACACGCCCTCCAGCCCCGAAGTACAGCGAATCCGCAGATAAAGCGCGGTGGCCTTGACGGTGCGTTTGCCGTCCGGCTTGTCGGCATATTCGGGTGGCTGATAATCGTCATAGACCGCCAGCGGCGTGACTTCGAACTGGCTGTCGACACCCTTCTCGACCTCGTAGCTGCCGTGCAGCTCGATAACGTCGACGCTGGAAATCTTCTGCGGCGCCAGTCCGCCCGCGGCCGTTATAGGTTGTGCGGCAGCCCCGGCAGGCGCCGCCGCCAGGGTGGTGGCGCCGATCGTCGAAAGAAAACCCCGTCTGTCCATTTTCCGCCCCGATGATCAGTTCAGCACTTGCTCACGCATCTACCCCCGGCGCGGACCCCCCGTCCTAGGACGCCGCTCCCGCATAGGGAATATTCTTGCCGCCATACCGGCGCACCCGAAGATTGGCCTGTTCGCCATGGCCGGAGAAGCCCTCCAGCGCGCACAGACGCGAACAATATTCGCCGATCATGGTGGAGGCTTCGTCCGTCAGCACGCGCTGATAGGTGTGCGTCTTCAGGAACGAGCCGACCCACAAGCCGCCCGTATAACGGCCGGCTTTCTTGGTGGGCAAGGTATGATTGGTGCCGATCACCTTGTCGCCATAGGCCACATTGGTGCGCGGGCCCAGGAACAGGGCGCCGAAGTTGCGCATGTTCGCAAGGAAATAATCCACATCCCGGGTCATGACCTGCACATGCTCGGAAGCGATATCATTGGCGATCGCCAGCATCTCCTCGCTGGAATCCGCCACGATGACTTCGCCATAGGCCTCCCAGGCGCGGCGCGCCATGGCCCCGGTCGGCAGGATATTCAGCAGCCGCTCCACTTCGCGCATCGTATCGCGCGCCAGGACTTCGGAATTGGTGAGCAGAATGGCCGGAGAGTCCGGCCCATGCTCGGCCTGGCCCAGAAGGTCGGTCGCGCACATCTCACCATCGACGCTGTCGTCGGCGATCACCAGGGTTTCGGTGGGACCGGCGAACAGATCAATGCCTACACGGCCGAACAGTTGCCGCTTGGCTTCCGCCACATAGGAATTGCCGGGCCCGACCAGCATGGCCACGGCCGGGATGGACTGCGTCCCCAAGGCCATCGCCGCCACCGCCTGCACCCCCCCCAGGCAGTAGATGTCGTCGGCGCCGGCCATGTGCTGGGCCGCCACGATCGCCGCGGCGGGCTTGCCCTGATAAGGCGGTGCGCAGGTGATCACCCGCCCAACACCCGCCACCTTGGCGGTCACCACCGACATATGGGCGCTGGCCAGCAGCGGATATTTTCCGCCCGGCACGTAACAGCCCACCGAATCCACCGGGATATGCTTATGGCCCAGGATCACACCAGGCATGGTCTCGACTTCCAGGTCGAGCATGGTGGCGCGCTGCTGGCGGGCGAAATTGCGGATCTGCGTCTGGGCAAATTCGATGTCGGCCAAGTTGCGGTCCGACAGGCTCGCCATACACTGCTCGATCTCGGCTTTGCTGAGGCGATAGGAATCGCGGTCGTACTTGTCGAACTTCACCGAAAGCCGGCGCACCGCTTCATCGCCATTCTCGGCGATATCCGCGATGATGCCTTCGACGACGTCCTGCACCTTCCGGTCGTTTTCCTGCCGGGCTCCCGCCCCTGTCGCAGCCTGCTTCATCCAACGCGCCATAGGAACTCCAGACCGAAATGCATACGCATGCAATATCCGCTGCCAGGATGGGCGTCAACTGCAAACAGGCTTGAAAGCCTATTCTGACGGCGGATTCCAGATGCGGCGGGTAGAAGAGCCGCTGTAACCGTCCTTCGGCAGCCTTGCGGATCGGCGCACCACCAGTTCGCCGGGAACGACGACCTCCGGGGCTTCTTTCGCACCTGCGAGTTGGTTGTCGATGATGCGCGCCACCTGTTCCACCATCTTGGGAATGGGCTGGGCAAAGGTGGTGAGATCGAACAGCGGCCAGCGCGATTGTTCGGCATCGTCGAAGCCGACCACCGAGATATCCTTGCCCACCGCCAGGTTGAACTCCACCTTGGCGACATTGATGAAGGCCAGCGCCATGTGGTCGTTGGCGCAGAATACGGCATCGGGACGCTGCGGCGCCGACAGCATTTCGCGCGCTACCTGGGCGGTGCGGTCAAAGACGTAGTCGCCGACGCCATGCGCTGAAAGCTTGTGGCCATGCTGCGCCAGCACCCGGACGAAGGTCTCCTCGCGGTCCCGGTTGGTGGAGGACGATTCCAGGCCGGCGATATAGGCGAAACGCTGGTGACCGCCGGCGATGAGGAATTTGGCGATGGTTTCGGCGCCCTTGTGGTTGCTGGACACCACACTCGACACCGACTTGCCGTCGGTTTTCCGGTTCAGCAGCACGATCGGCAAGCCGATCTTCTGGCACTCCTCGGCGAAGTGCGACGATACCGACGCCGCCACCATCACCAGGGCATCGACACGTGCATTCAGCACATCGTCCAGGATCGGTTCGACTGCCGAATCCCGCGGCGAGGTGAACAGCAGCATGCGCCGGCCGGTGCGGCTGAGTTCGGCCGATAGCGCCTCCAGCATCTCGGGATAAAAATGGTTCTCCAGCGGTGGAACGATCACCCCGACCATGTCGGAGCGGCGCGTCGAGAGCGAACGCGCAATAAGATTCGGCCGGTAGTTGAGCTTCTTGGCCGCCTTCATCACCTTTTCGCGTGTACGCTCCGACACACTCGCGCCAAAGGTGAAGGTTCGCGACACGGCCGATTGCGATACCCCGGCCAGGCTGGCGACTTCGTAGGCGGTTATAAGCCCGCGTTTGCGCCGTTTTTGCTTCTTTTTGACTGGCGGCATTGCTCGCCTGGGAGGGATTGGAGATATAAGCCAGAACTATAGCTTGTGAGACCTTCTTGCAAAATTTGCAAGACCCGCCCAGGCCGTTTTAAGGCCCAAAACCAAGCACTTTGGCGATGGCAACCAGGGCTGACCGTACCGATCTCAAACCTCCAGGGCCGCGACCTCATAGTCCGTCAGCGCGGGCACCGTGAATTCCACCACGCGTCCCGTCTGGCTCACGGTCAGTGCCTGATTGGAACGCAGCAGCCGCGCCTGGCGGATCGGCTTGTCGTCAGTCAGCACCAGCCGCACCGTCTGTGCCCCCACCGGATAGACCTGGCGCGATCCGCCGGAGCGGAAATTGGGATTGGTGTAGTTGATCAGATGCACCGCGTAGCCGGGCTCGGTTACCCAGCCATAGCTCTCGACCAGGCCGGTGCCTTCCACGCTGAGGGGCCGGTCGTCGCCAACCAGCCAGTTGAGCGCATTCGTCACCAGATCGCCCAGATCGCCCGCACTGTTGCGGAAGTAGCTGGCCTCGATGTCTTCCGCCAGATAGACCAGCCGCGCGTTGCCCTTCTCGCGCGCCACCACGGTGGGAATATTGGTGTGCCATTGGCGGCTATAGACCGTTTCGGTCGGGGCGATCGGATATTGCGCAATATGGGTGA
>Ga0134126_10001952_pt1 | contig 26181 bp, 26 predicted proteins | sample KB31752_FD_96881 | JGI IMG/M metagenome (GOLD analysis project Ga0134126, IMG submission 96881) | Terrestrial soil microbial communities with excess Nitrogen fertilizer from Kellogg Biological Station, Michigan, USA - KB3-175-2 | ecosystem: Environmental > Terrestrial > Soil > Unclassified ... | reverse complement strand
TGGAATTCCTCGCAACGAGAGATTTCAAAATGATATAATAGCCGAGCGAAATTTTGACATATTCTGCATGCTCGTTTTAACTGGTTTAAATCTAGTGAATATTATCCGCCGATTTATCATTTGCCTATCGCGTTGCGATATTATGCGCCGCATTGCGAGAGACCTTCGTTTACATACAATTGCGAATCGGTATCTTAAACGATTTCCAGCTGTTAAATGCTTGGCGCACGGCACACAATATCGAGCAACTCGACTAGAAAGCATCCCGCTTGCGGCTGAAATGTTTGAAAAAGGGGCTCTTTATCCCGAAGAACTTTTGCCTACAAATTTCACGACCTTTGCTGATTTGGGTTGCAATGTCGGTTACTTCACGTGCTGGTTGGTGGATATAGCTGAGAAAAGAAGGTTAAAAGGGTTGATGATTGATGCGAATCCCGATGCGGTGAAGGAAGCCAAGTGGCACGCGGGCATAAATGAGCTCAATGAGGTGTTCGCGCTGCACGGTGTAGTTGGCGAAGGCAAGGAGGGTGGTAATGCGGAGTTTTATTTGTACGAGTCTAACATTTGTTCAACCAGTCATTTGCCGGAAGAATTGAAAAGGAAACTCGAAGGGAAGTGGAAAAGAATTTCGGTGCCGTGTCTGGAAATCGAGAAACAATGGAAGCGACGGTTTGGCGAGATACGTTGTAATGTGCTCAAAATAGACGTTGAAGGCTCGGAACTGAGATTCCTGCAGTCTGAACAAAGGTTTCTTAAACTTTGCGACTCAGTATTTGTGGAGTGGCATAAATGGGAGGTAAAATTCGATGATCTAAAGGCGATTCTCGAAGCAAATGGCTTAAATTTAGTTAGGAAAATTGATGAAAGCGATTCGATGGGAACGGCTTTTTTCCGACGAAATGATAATAGCTAATTGCGTATCGTTTGAGAGATGCGGGGTAGCTTTTTGGCTCGAGCCTGTCATGCACTTTTGATAGTGAAGGTTTTAAGCATGAGCAGGACAAAGGCGAGCCAGTGATAGCCGCTCAAGGTGGCGGCCAACCGTTCGTAATCTCGTGCCAATCGCCGGAACCGCGCGGCCCAGCCAAAGGATCGTTCCACCACCCACCGTCGCGGCAGCAGCACGAACCCTTTCTTGGCTTCTTTCAACTTCACCACCTCAAGTTTGATTCCGTGTTCCCGGGCCGCTTCGCTGGCGCGCTGGCCCGTGTAGCCTTGATCCACGTACGCCAGTTGTACGTTCTCTCCGGTGACTTCCTGCACCGCTTGGGCCAGCGCTCCCACTTGCTCCCGGTCTTGTTCATTGGCAGCGGTGACTTTCAAGGCCAGCAAATGTCCCAGCGTGTCCACTGCCGCATGCACCTTGCTGCCTTTGCGTTTTTTCGCTCCATCATACCCGGCTCGCCCGCCGCTCTGCAGCGTGGATTGGATCGTGCGGCTGTCCACGATCAAGCGCTGGGCACAACGTCGCGCCCGGCCAGCGTGCGCAGAAGCGCGCGCAAATCTCCGGCCATCGCTTCAAAACATCTGACGCGCACCCACCGCCGGGTCTGTTGATACACCGCATGCCAAGGAGGCAGATCGTGTGCCATCAGCCGCCACGGACTGCCCGTGCGCACGAGCCAACGCAGACCATTGAAGAGTTCGCGCAACGAGTGTTCCCGTTGCGGCGCATCTTCTTTCATCAGCATCAAATACGGCACACAGAAGTTCCATTCCTCATCACTCACATCGCTGGGGTAAGGCTTGCGCTCGTTCGTCATCACCAGCGTATTGCCCATTTGTATTTACAATGTACAGATATTTCTTCGGAAAAAGTGAATTACAGGCTTTAAAGCAGGGTGTTAATGAAATGCCGGCAAAATAAAGCCCGTCCCGCGTATCTACTCGCCCATTTTTTGAGATGCGCCCAGCGCCGAAGCCACGGTTTCCTTGATCTTTTCTCCGCGAAGGTTGCGCGAGATGATTGTTCCGTCCGGTCCGATCAGCCAGATGGAAGGTATGGCTCCCACTTCGAAATCGCGGGTGACATGGTCCTGGCCCCAATCACCCAGGAATGCCTGCTTCCACTGGATATTTCTGGTTCGAATGAATTTTTGCGGCGCCTCAAGTTCCGGATCCAGGCTCAAGCTGATCATGACGAAACGAGGATCCGCGCCAAAGGCATCGTACGTTGCCTGAAGATTCGGAGTTTCGGCCACACATGGCGCGCACCACGTAGCCCAAAAATCCAGCAGCACATATTTTCTTCGAAAGTTGGATAGCTTGAGAGAATGTCCGTCGAGCGTTTTCACGTCGAAATCCGGCGCTCGGTCCCCAAGTTGCAATGCCGGTTTGAGAATAAGTTTGCCAATATCGGCCGGGATATCAGCCCCAGAGGCCCCGACCTCGGGAACGTCGACATACTGATCAATTTTAGCATTTTCTTATTATTCCGCAGGACGCTCCCGCTGACCCAATATCTCCCGAGTGCTACCATCTCCGCGGCGAAGTTTCCGTTCGATCGAACGTCCAGGACCTTTCCGCGTTGGTCCACTGGAGGAAAAAACCCAAGGCCCGTTTCGGATCGATACCAGTTCATCCACCATTGGGTTCTTTTCTCCCGAGTATCAAATTCCTCGGGTGTCGCCGGAATCATCCCGTGAGGGCCGTTCGCCGGAATCAGCTCCATCTCGCACGACGAGAAATCCAGGTTCGTTGACAATTCCTCATCCGGTTGTATTTGGCCAACGACCATCCGTCCCCGGGTGACAACATCAACCACCTTTGTTCCGCCCGGTTTGACGGCCGTTCGCAATGACCCGTCCCAAACTTCCCTGAATGTTCGACTTCGGATAATTCGAGACCGGCAGGGAGAACGCGGTCGAAAACAAAATGCCCTTTTGAGTCCGTGGTGGCGAAGGCGCGCATTCCGATGCGTCCGTTGGGATTCCGCGGGGTGTTATCGCCGATGCACCTGGAATCAAAGTCCAGCATGAGCCGTTGTCCCGCGTCCGGGCGCCCGAGATTCATCCTGACACCTTCGAGGCGTTCCCATCGTTCAACGATGAGCGTTGGCTTCTTCACAAGATCTCGTCCCATCGTCACGCCAAAGCCCGCTTCCGTGGCGACCAGGAAAACCGGATCCACCGGTGCTGCCTGAACGTGAACTTGCCGCCGGAATCGGTCTGCAATCGCCCGCTCCCGCGCTCGATGGTCGTCCCGTTCAGGACAGCATTCGTCGAGTCATCAACCCAAACCACCGTCACATTCGGGAGAGGGCGGCCATTCTCGCTTTCGACTTCGACCGTGAAAACCGGCGATTGTCGGGATTTGGGAGGAGGGCCGTCCGTTGGTTCACGGGCGCCGCCCCGGGAAATCACCATGAGAAAGAGTATCAGCGTCGTTCCCGAAACGATTATGAACTTGCAGGCTCGTCGGCTGATCACGGGTCAAAGATTGGTTGTACGTTGATTTCACATGTAATCCGACAAAGCCAATTCCATGACGTCACGGCTTGGGCGAGATATTGACCTCCGCGGCGCATCGATCACACGCGCTATTGTGAATGCGGCGACTCGTTGACCTTCGAGTTACCCTCCAATTTCCTTTTAATGATATTCAATCGTTTGTCCCAATCCTCCCAATCCAGCGCATGTGCCGGGCCGGAAAATTTTTTCCGCGCGTCCGGCAGGATTTGTTCCAGTTCATGCAATTGCCGCAACGCTTCATTGCGGTAATCCCATTTCAGGTAGCCTTCGATCAGTGTGATGTGATTATCCGGATAACCGGGGGCGAGTTCCACGGCTCTTTCCAAATGCTGCCGCGCCTTGGCCCGGCTGCCCACGCTGACGAACGCCGGCGCGTCGCGGTACAACGTGCCCAGGTTGCGGTCAGCGCCGGCTTCATCGAATTTTTCATCCAGCAACCGGGCGGCCTGGAATTCCCGCTCCACGTCCTTCACCATCCGCAGCGCCGACAGGCTGTGCTTTGTGCTGGCCAGTTCGGCGATGTTCATGCCCAGGTAATAGTGCGCCGGCGCCGAATTGGGAGCCAGCTCCACTGCGACCCGGCTCGCCGCCATGCCTTCCTCGGCATAAGCGGCCTCTTGCGATGACCGCTTCTGCAAATCTGCCATGTCAAAACAGGCCCGGGCAAATTGCCATGCCGCGTCGGCACTGTTCGTTTCGGCGTGGAATTTAGCGGCGGCTTGCTCGAATTCGTTGGTCACCCAGCCGGATGCTGTGTTGGTATCGGCTGCCGCCGCCTGCCTCGCATGAAGCATCAATAGGCACCCCATGACGCCACACACCCATCGGCGCAAAGGAATTTCCGGCATACGGAACATTCTCATAATGGGGAATTTGCCCCTTTTCCGTCTGGGTTGCACGTTCTATTAAATAAGGGGTTGCCAACGCGGCTTTCCGTCTTATACTGCCAGCTAAGTGAGTTTAAATGGCAAATTACTGCGGTTTGCATCATTTCTGGCCTTGCTACTGTTGGTAGCGGGTTGCAGCGGCATCAATGCGTCCAAGAGCATTTCGCCGCTGGACTTTTTCCTGCCAGGTTTGATCAAGGCTGATCTCCCACCCCCGGTTCACCCCGTTCCCGATCAGCCCACACCCGTGGTTCAACCTGTCACACAACTAGCGCAAATCTAAAAAATACGACTATGCGATTTCCTTTCGCGCTTTCGGCGAAAATCGCCGGCCATATTATTGGGCACAAGCTGCGGCGAACTCCCAAATTCGCCATGGTTCTGCAGCTTGAGCCTCTGCACACCTGTAATTTGACCTGCACCGGCTGCGGCCGCATCCGCGAGTATTCCACCAACCTCAAGGACATGGTGCCGCTGGAAAAATGCCTCGCCGTCGCCGAAGAATGCGACGCTCCGATGGTTTCCATCTGCGGCGGCGAACCGCTGATTTATCCGAAAATCGAGGAACTGGTGAACGGCCTGCTTGGTCAGGGCCGCATTGTTTACGTCTGCACGAACGGCATGTTCATGCGGAAAAAAATGAGAGACTACCTGGCCAGCATCTATGATGCGGAGGCCGAAACTAAAGTCAAGAAGTTGCTGGATGAAAAACTGATTTCCGAAAAGGACGCCGAGCAAATTCGCAAGGCGGACCCGGCGGCGCGCGCCAAGTCCGTCATCAAGCCTTCCCAGTGGATGTATTGGAACGTGCACGTGGACGGTTTGGAATTCACGCACGACCTCATCGTCGAGCGCGAAGGCGTGTTCAAGGAATGCATCGACGCCATCAAGATGGCGAAAATTCTCGGCTACCAAACGGCCACCAACACGACCGTTTACAAAGAGACCGACGTGCAGGAACTCGAGGATATGTTCAAGTTCCTTTCCTCGCTCGATGTCGATGGCCACACGATTTCGCCCGGCTATGAGTACGACGCCGCCAAGAAAGACATGGTGAAGCGTCTCAACAAACAGCCGGAGGATTTTTTCCTGACGCGCAAAATGACACGCCAGAAATTCGCGCGCATCGAGGAATGGGGCAAGCACTTCACCATCTTTGGCACGCCGGTTTACCAGGAATTTCTCGCCGGCAAGCGCGAATTGACCTGCACCGCCTGGGCCATTCCGACCTACAACATCAAGGGCTGGAAAGCGCCTTGCTACCTGATGACTGATGGCCATTACGGCGGATATCAGGAAATGTTGCAGAAGGTGGACTGGAACAAATACGGTGTGGTGAACGGCGTCGCGCGCGATCCGCGTTGCGAAAACTGCATGGTGCATTGCGGCTACGACCCCAGCGGCGCGCTCGGCACGAATTATCAGCGCGGCGACAACTGGAAAAATTTCAAATACAACTTCGGCTCCAAACCGAAGCCGTATGCCGCCAGCCCGGAATTGGCCAAACGCGCCTTCAACGGCATGTCCATCGGCAAAGGCCATCTCGCCGAAGCCAAGGCCGCCATCAATTCTCCGCGCGCCGCCATGAATGGCGCGCAAGCCGCTTTCCAGCGACCGGCAGAGCCGCAGGCCGGCGCCGGCAGTTGCGGCACCGGCGACACGACGCAACGGGATGAGTTGCTGGCGAAAATCAAGGGCAAGGCTGAGTAGCCGGAACTGAAACGGATTTCGCACGATTGAGAATCGATTTTGATAATTGACTGTACGTAAGAACCGTCCGCGCGCGGAAATACTGCAAACGTTGTAGCAGTTTCTCCCTCTCCTGGGGGAGAGGGCCGGGGTGAGGACGGGATCAAAGAACTGAAAAATATAGAATGAGCGCACTTTTCCTATCTCCACCGAGTTTTGACGGCTTTGACGGCGGCGCCGGCGCGCGTTACCAGGCCCGGCGTGAGGTCACCAGCTATTGGTATCCGACCTGGCTCGCCCAACCCGCCGCGCTCGTGCCCGGCGCGAAATTGCTCGATTGCCCCCCGCACAACATCGGCGTCGAGGAATGCCTGCGCATTGCGAAGGATTACGATCACGTCATCATCAACACCTCCACGCCATCGCTGAAAAACGATTGCAAGGTTGCCGAGGCCATCAAAGACCAGAAGCCGGCCACCAAAATCGGCTTCGTCGGCGCGCACGCGATGGTGTTGCCGACCGAAACCCTCAAGGCCTCGCGCGCGATTGATTGGGTTGGCCGCAAGGAATTCGATTTCACTTGCAAGGAAGTCGCCGAAGGCCGCGATTTCACGGCCATTGCCGGGCTCTCCTACAAGGACAAGGACGGAAAAATCAAGCACAACCCCGAGCGCGAGATGATCGCGAACATGGATTCGCTGCCGTGGGTCGCCGATGTCTACAAGCGCGATTTGCAGATCGAGAAATATTTCATCGGTTACCTGATGCATCCGTACGTGAGCCTCTACACCGGCCGCGGATGCCCCGCGCAATGCACGTTCTGCCTGTGGCCGCAAACCATCGGCGGACACAAATATCGCGTGCGTTCGCCCCAAAATGTCGCCGACGAAATGGCCTATATGAAGAAATTGTTCCCGCAAGTGCGCGAGTTTTTCTTCGATGACGACACCTTCACCGCGAATCTGCCGCGCGCGCGCGAAATCGCCAAAAGACTTGGCCCGCTGGGCCTCACCTGGAGCTGCAACAGCCGCGCCAACCTCGATTACGACACCATCAAAAGTTTCAAGGACAACGGCCTGCGCCTGTTCCTCGTCGGCTACGAAAGCGGCAACGACGAAACGCTCACGCGCATCAAGAAAGGCGTAACGACTGAGGAAATGCGCAAATTCACCAAGGCCTGCCATCAGGCCGGCGTGGTGATTCACGGCACCTTCATTCTCGGCCTGCCGGTGGAGACTCGCGAGACCGTCGAGCAGACCATCCGTTTCGCGCAGGAACTCGATGTGTTTTCGCTCCAGGTTTCTCTTGCCGCGCCTTATCCGGGCACGGAGCTGTACGACATGGCCAAGCAAAACGGCTGGTTCACGAAAAAGGACAAGACCGATCTCGTGGAAGGCGACGGCTTCCAGCAGAGCGCGCTCGAATATCCCGGCCTGAGCAAGGAGGAAATCTTCGAGAGCGTCGAACGCTTTTACCATCGCTATTACCTGCGCCCGAAGCCCATCCTGCGCATCATCAAGACGATGCTTGAGGACAAAGACGTCTGCGTGCGCCGATTGCGCGAAGGCTACGAATTCTTCAAGAGCATGTCCCAACGCCGCAGCGATCTTGCCGCCGCCAAAGCTGCCTCGGCCTAATCATCTTCAACAAAAACGCGAAGCGGCGACTGGTTGGTGTCGCTTCGCCGTTTTTAGAACGAGGCGCAGGGTCATCGGATAATGGGTCAGCAATTCTGAGGTTTTTCACTGTACGCGGCGTGCCTAATTTTGTGCCTTTGCGCCTCGATGCGTTTGCGTTAATAGTTTGTTCGAATGACCGTCGCCCAATCCAAGATCCGCCATGCCGAACTCGCCGATGAAATCCGCCGACACGACTACGCGTACTACGTCCAGGCGCAGCCGACGATCAGTGACCGCGATTATGACCGGCTTTATCACGAGTTGCTTGATCTGGAAAAAGAATTTCCCGAGCTGGTCACGCCCGATTCGCCGAGCCAGCGCGTCGGGGGGACGCCGCTGAAGGAGTTCAAGCCGGTCAGGCATCTGGTGCCGATGCTGAGTTTGGACAATACCTATTCGCAGCAGGAATTGCGGGATTTCGTGGCGCGGGTGCAACGGATTTTGCCGAATGAGACGCTCGACTGGATGGTGGAACCGAAGGTGGACGGCGTGGCGATCAGCTTGCGTTACGAAAACGGCAGTTTCACGGTCGGCGCGACCCGCGGGGATGGTTCGACGGGCGATGACATTACGCCGAATTTGCGCACGATCCGAGGCATTCCGCAGCGGCTGCATGGGAAACACGATTCCTGGCCGGCCATGTTGGAGGTGCGCGGGGAAGTTTTTTTGACCAAGGCCGGTTTTGAAAGGTTGAATGCGGAACGCAAGGCGGCTGGTGAAGAGACGTTTGCCAATCCGCGCAATGCGGCCGCGGGGTCGCTCAAGCAACTCGACGCGCGGTTGGTGGCGAAGCGACCGCTGGATATCGTGGTTTACGGCCTGGGCAGTGTGGAGGGTGCGAGTCAGCCGCAAACGCATGAGGGGCTATTGAGTTGGCTGAAAACGTTCGGGTTCAAAACGCCGGAATGGACGCGGCATTGCACGTCCGCTGACGAATTGGTTGCGGCGATCGATGATCTCGACAAGTTCCGAAAGAAATTTCCTTACGAAACGGACGGCGCGGTGATCAAGTTGAATTCCTACGCGCAACGCGAGCGGGCGGGTTACACGGCCAAGGCTCCGCGCTGGTCCATCGCCTACAAATACGCCGCCGAGCAAGCTGAGACCAAGGTGCAGGGCATTATGATCACGGTGGGCCGCACGGGCGCGATCACGCCCACGGCGGAGTTGGTGCCGGTGTTTCTTGCCGGAAGCACGATCAGCCGCGCGACGTTGCACAACGAAGATTACATCCGCAAAAAAGACGTGCGCATCGGTGATACGGTGACGATCGAAAAGGCCGGCGAAGTGATTCCAAAAGTGGTGGATGTCGTGCTGACCAAGCGCACGGGAAAAGAAGTGCCGTTTACGTATCCGAAAGTTTGCCCGGAATGCGGTTCCAAGCTGATGAAGGAAGTCACGGGCGGGAGCCAGGAAGGCGCGGCGTGGTATTGTCCGAATTCGGATTGTCCGGCGCAGGTGCGCGGGCATTTGGAGCATTGGTGCAGCCGCGGCGCGATGGATATCGAAGGCGGCGGCGAAGTGTTGGTGCGACAATTGGTCCAGAGCGGTTTGGTGCGCGATGCGGCGGAGATCTATTCGCTGAAACTCGCCGAGGTGGCCAATCTCGAACGGATGGGTGAAAAATCCGCGCAGAATTTTCTCGATGGCGTGGAAGCGAGCAAGTCCCGCGATGCGTGGCGCGTGCTTTACGGGTTGGGCATTTTGCACGTGGGCACCGGCGCGTCAAAATCGTTGTGCAAACACTTTCCGGCGTTGGATGATATTTTCGCCGCGAGCGCGGAGCAGTTGATGGAAGCCGAGGACGTGGGTGAAGTCATTGCCAAGAGCCTAACGAATTGGTTTTCCGATTCGCACAACAAGAGCCTGGTGGATCGCTTGCGCAAAGCGGGCGTGAATTTCAAATCGGAATTGTATCAGCCGCGCGCCGCAGCCGGTCCGTTAGCGGGGAAAACGTTTGTGCTCACCGGCACATTGCCAAACTTAAAGCGCGAGGAAGCGGCGGCGAAAATTGAGGCGGCGGGTGGGAAAGTCAGCGGCAGCGTGAGCAAGAAAACGGATTTTGTGGTCGCGGGCGAGGAGGCAGGCTCGAAATTGGACAAGGCCAACGCGCTGGGAATTAAAGTGATTGATGAGGCGGAGTTGCTGAAGATGCTGGGATGAGCAGCTATCGATTTTTGATTGAGCTCGCCCTCTCCCACGGGGAGAGGGGGAAACTTTGGAACCTCTTGAGAATATTCATAGTTTTGTGACTCAATCCAGTCCAAGGAATTGCTAATGATTGCTGGCTGGCTTTGCCGGCCCTACGTTGACGTCCCGCGTGGAAAAAAGAATACCGTTCTTCAGAACAACAGTATGACTCCGATCATTTGTGTCGCTGTAACTACCGACGCCTAATTCTGAATAGCCATCGCCGAAGGTGGAAGATGTGGAATAAATTTTCTTGTCGACATCGTAAACCATGAGCGCGTGGGTAATGGTGTCTCCGTAGAGATCCCAGACCTTGTAGCACCCGACCTTTTCGTCGTACGCCATGATTGAATCGATCGGCTGTTTGTACAATTCAGAGTTTAGTGTCGTGACAACGTAATTGCCCTGCACAGTCTTGCGGGATCCCGTCATCTCATCTTTAATCGTCCGGCCATCCGCATATTTCATATCCATGGTAATCGTCGCATTCGTCATTTTCTCCCAAATAGCGGCGAGCTTCGGATTCAGTGGCACGTTGTCTCCGGGACTCGACGCAATCTCACGGAATCGCTCCGCGGTCATTGTTTCCTGGGCGTGAAGCATTCGTCCAGAAGGATGCGCATCAAACAGCCTCAGCAGTTTTTTTCAGCATGGCTTCGGCAGACTGTTCCAAAAATTCGACGGCTTGCAGCCGGGAAACGGTGGGAAATTATTCCAAAAAATCGTCCAGAGATTCACCGGCTTCCAAGTAGTCCAAAAGATTGCGAATCGGAACGCGAGTACCCGCAAAGCAAGGCGCTCCGCTCATGATCTCGGGATCCACAACGACAATCGCCTTTGCCTTCATGGAAGCGATTTAACTCCCCACCGAGCTTGTGGTGACAACAGCCAAATGGTTGCCGTCAAATACCAATATCCTCATTCCCAAGCTCAGGCCGCGCTTTGATAAAATCCCGCATGAGTTGAATACAGGTCTGGTCCTGAAAAATTTCCAGCTTCACGCCTTGCGAGCGCATGTAGTCTTCCGGTCCTTGAACGTCGTGTTTTCACCAATGACGATCCGCGGGATTTTGTAAAGCAGCGCCGCGCCGCTGCACATCGGGCATGGCGACAGCGTGGAGTTAGAGGACACATCGCTGGTAAACCGAAGCTTTGAGGCGCCCGGCGTTCACGCTGCCGTGCTGCACGAGCTGGTTGTGACCGCGACCGATGATTTTGCAGTCGCAGACGAGCACCGAACCGATGGGAATTCCGCCCGAGGCCAAACCTTTCTTTGCCTCTTCAATCGCCGCCTGAAGGAACGAATCCATGCCTGCTTCTAGCGTCTGCCGACCGAGGTTGCCAGTGAAAAAGGTTTAGCCGGTTGTGCGTTTCCCCTTTTTCAGGCATTATTTTCTCGGAATGTTACTAAGTTATCCCTGCCGCGCATGAATTTGCCATCCGCCAAGTTGGTCCCGTCCGGAATGCCGAGGACAGAAAGTCCGTTGCAGGATTTGGAGGCCATGATCCGCTCGCGCATGCCCCTTATCGCCGTCGAAAGCAACGAAGAACCGCAAATCGTCCGCATGGTGCGGCAAATCGGCAATCGCCTGCAGACCAAAACGTACCGCTGGACGGTCACCGAGGGATTGCAGGCCTTTGATCCGTGCGACCAGCCCAGGCGGTCCGTCATGAAGTCCCAAGAACTGCTCGAGTATATCCGGACCGATGGCAATCATTGCCTTTTCGTGCTGCTGGATTTTCACCCGTATCTGAAGGACGCAGTGCACATGCGGCAATTAAAAGACATCGCACTGACTTACCAGCAACATTATTCCACCGTCGTGCTGGTGGGTTATTCGCTGCAATTTCCGGAGGAACTCAAGCCTTACATCGCGCATCTGCGTCTGCCTTTGCCAAATTTGCAGGAACTGCGCGCCATCGTCGTGGACGTGGCCGGAGAATGGGGCGAGCGGAACGGCCACCGCGATGTGCAAACCACCAACAAGGCGTTCGATTTGCTCGTGCGCAATCTCGCCGGCCTCACCGCCACGGACGCGCGGCGGCTCGCGATGAAAGCCGTCGAGGACGGTGTCATTTCGGAATCCGATATTCCCGAAGTCCTGCGCGCCAAATACGAATTGCTCGGCGGCGATTCGCTGCTTTCATTCGAGTACGACACCGCGAAGTTTTCCGACATCGGCGGCATGTTGCGGCTGCGGCATTGGCTGGAAACGCGCAGAAGCTTTTTGCTTGGCGAAGATCTCTCGCTCGATCCGCCGCGCGGCATGCTGTTGCTGGGCGTGCAAGGCTGCGGCAAGAGCCTCGCGGCGAAGGCGGCCGCGGGCATTTTTGGCGTGCCGTTGCTGCGCCTCGATTTTGGCGTGCTTTACAACAAATATTATGGCGAAACCGAACGCAATTTGCGCAAGGCGCTCGAAACTGCCGAGATCATGGCCCCTTGCGTGTTGTGGATGGACGAAATTGAAAAGGGCGTCGCCGTGAGCGCGGCGGATGACGACGGCGGCGTTTCGCGGCGCATCCTGGGCGCGTTGCTGACGTGGATGGCGGAGAAGAAGAAGCCCGTGTTTCTCGTGGCCACGGCCAACGATATCGAACGCCTCCCGCCCGAACTCATCCGCAAGGGGCGATTCGATGAAATCTTTTTCGTGGATTTGCCCTCCCAACCGCATCGGCGCGAAATCCTGGAAATTCATCTTCGCAAACGCCACTTGAAACCCGCGCAATTCGATCTCGATGCGCTTTCCGCGGCTACGGAGGGATTTTCCGGTTCCGAAATCGAGCAGGCAATCGTCTCGGCCACCTATGCCGCTCACGCCGAAGGCCGTGAAGTGGCGCAGGAGGATGTGCTCGCCGAAGTGAAGCAGACCCGCCCACTGTCCGTCATCATGTCCGAAAAAGTGGAAGCGCTCCGCGATTGGGCTTCTTCACGCACGGTGGGGAGTGATTGAGGGAAATTGGCACCAAAACTGCTTTTAATCACGATGCAATTTTGGTATGCAACAAGATGTAACTTCGGGAAAACGGATACTGATAGTCGATGACGACCCTTCCGCGCGGAACTCCATTAAACTGCTGCTCAGCATTGATCGGCATTTGGTTACCGAGGCACAGGACGGAATTGAGGCGCTGGCGCTGATCACTGAACAACCTTTCGATCTCGTGTTGTTGGATTTCTTCATGCCTGGAATGCACGGCGGAGAAGTCGCTCGCCGCATCAGGCAAATCGCCCCATCACTGCCGATTTTGATGGTGACCGCCTATGTCGAAAAGCTGACCGGTTCAGACGGTCGGGACAACACCAACGCCGTTCTCGCCAAGCCATTTGGAGTGAATGTGCTGCGAGGCGAAATCAGCAAACTCCTCCCGTCAGACAGCGAGTCGGACAAAGGGCGGAATTAAATCCATTCGAGCGGTTGGCGTGAATTTAGTGGCACGGGCATCTTGCCCGTGCGATTCAACATGCACGCACGGGCGTGGACGCCCGTGCCACTATTTTAAAGCGCAGCCGCGACCAAATCGCCCACTTCACGCGTGCCGTAACCCATCTTGCCCGCGGCGAGTGACTTGATCTTCGTGTTGACGACCTGGATCACCGCGTTCTCGATGGCGGCGCCGGCTTTCGCTTCGCCGAGGAAATCGAGCATCATTCCGCCGGCGTTGATTGCGGCCAGCGGATTGATCACGTTCTGGCCGGTGTATTTCGGCGCGCTGCCGCCCATTGGCTCAAACATCGAAGTGCCTTCCGGATTGATATTGCCGCCGGCGGCCACACCGAGGCCGCCCTGAATCATCGCGGCGAGGTCGGTGATGATGTCGCCGAATATGTTGTCCGTGACGATGACGTCGAACCACTCGGGATTTTTTACGAACCACATGCAGGTGGCGTCCACGTGCGCGTAATCGGTTTTGACCGTGGGATATTTCGGCGAGAGCTCGTGGAAAGCGCGCCACCACAAATCGAACGCGTAGGTAAGCACGTTGGTTTTGCCGCAAAGCATGAGCTGCGCCGTTTTGCCGGCGGCGGTGTCTTCGGCCTTGAGCCCCTTCCAGGGCTTGCCTTCGCGGCGTTTCTGCGCGAGGTCGAATGCGTATTTCAGGCAGCGCTCGACGCCAAAACGCGTGTTCACGCTTTCCTGAACCGCCACTTCCGCCGGCGTGCCTTTGTATTGAAAGCCACCCGCGCCCGCGTAAAGGCCTTCGTTGTTCTCGCGGATGACGACGAAATCGACATGCTCCGGCCCCTTGTCCTTGAGCGGACAATCCTCGGCGCGATACAAGCGCACCGGGCGGAGGTTAATGTATTGTTGGAGCTCGAAACGCAGCCGCAGCAAAATGCCTTTTTCCAGGATGCCCGGCTTGACTTGCGGATGCCCGACGGCGCCGAGATAAATCGCCTTGAACCTCCGCAATTCGTCGACCGCGCCGTCCGGCAACACTTCGCCGGTCTTCAGGTAGCGATCGCCGCCGAAGTCGTAGGGATGCCAATTGAGTTTGAAACCAAATTTCATGCCGGCGGCTTCGCAGACCTTGAGCGCTTCACGCGTGACTTCCGGACCTGTGCCGTCTCCGCCGATCACTGCAATATCGTAACTTTTCATGCGTATTCCTGGTCCCGCCTCGAAAATTCGAGGCGGGGAGTGGCGATGCTAGTATTTTTCAGGTAAGTGGCAAAGGGAATTTATCAGGTGACAAATCCGAAATCCGACTGACGGCGCAATCAGTATTCGGGATTCGGTTTTCGGATTTCTTTCGGCCTTCGGATTTCGGCGTTCGGATTTTATTTCCCGATTTGTTTCGCAAAGCTGTCCACCCGAATCACCGCGCGCTTGTGCAACCCGCGCGCAATCAATCGCCCTTGCTCGCGCGCTTCGATCTGAAAATCAACCTTCGTCTTGTCCACATGAAACACGCGCGCGGTGCAGGTCACTTCCGCGCCCAAAAGCGAGGGCGCGAGATGGCACAATTCGATTTCCATTCCCACGCTGCGTTCATCCGGTTCGAGAAAGGGTTCCAACGCCTTGCGCGCGGTGCGTTCGAGCAACCCGATCAAATTCGGCGTGCTCAACACGGCCGGCATCCCATCGGTCGCAAAATCAATCACATGCTTTTGCTCGACGATGAATTGCAATTCACCGGTGGTGCCGATTTTGGGGTGGGATTTCATGATTTATGCGGGCCAATTGTTTGTCCCGCAGGGACACCGGAAATTAGCCAGCCACGAAGTGGCTGGTACGAACAAACAAATAACTTCGTCCTGAAGGGACGGCGGAGTCGCGAAAAAATCCCTGGCAAAATCCGGTTTAAACTACCACAGATATTTTTCATCATATGTCACCTCATGCTTCTTAAGAAACGCCACATATTCTTCTTCAAACGTTTTAGTCCGATGGTGTTCCGGCTGTTTCGCAATATACTCCTTCCTCCGCCCCGCGATTGGAAACGCTCACGGTGAAAGCGGCATAACCTTGCTGCCATGCAAAATTTTTCATGCCGACACTTTCATGAATCCAGCGCGAAGAGGTTTGTTTAATATCTTGAACGAATTTGGCTAAGTTGTGTGTCGCGCGCAATCCAACCAGAAGATGCACATGGTTGGGCACACCCCCAATTGCCTCGGGGAAGGCGTCTGCCGCCTTAATCAAGCCGCCGAGATATTGATGCAGGCGGTCCGACCATTCCGCTTCAATATATGGGTATCGGTCTTTCGTGCTGAAGACGATGTGGTAGTGCAGGCTCAAGTGCGTCGCGGGCATAGGAGATCATCTACTGCATCATTATCATATTCTCCATCGTCCCTTCGGGACTTGGAATTTTCTGCCTGTATTCCAGCCACTTTGTGGCTGGCTAATTTCCGGGCGCCTCTTCGAGGCTAAAGCGGTGTGTTGGAATGTTCAGAGCAAAAGCGCAGTCAAAGCTGAACGATAGCCGTCGTCTGCAGCTCCGTTTCATCCCAGAGCCCTTCGCCACCGCTCCAATTGCTTGGCGACTTCTTTGGTGCCGGGCGCGCCGATGAGATTTCGGCGTTCCATGGCGCGTTTCAAATTGAAGACGCCGAGAGCGTCGCGGCCAAATTGATTATCCACGGATTGCAATTGCCCCAGCGTCAATTCATTCAGCGCCTTGTCCGATTTCTCGGCCAGCGCCACGACCGCGCCAACCGCGTGATGCGCCTGCCGGAACGGCACGCCTTTGCGCACGAGATAATCCGCCAAGTCCGTCGCGAGCAGCGCGGGATCGCTGGCAGCGGCCTGGCACGCGGCTCGATTCACTTTCGTGTTCTTCAGCATCGCGCCCATCTGGCGCACGGTGGCGCGCACGGTGTCCACCGTATCGAACAAGCGCTCCTTGTCCTCCTGCAAATCGCGGTTGTAAGTCATCGGCAACCCTTTCAGCAGCGTCAGCAGTGAAACCAGGTTGCCCACCACGCGCCCGGTTTTGCCGCGAGCGAGCTCGGCGATGTCCGGATTTTTCTTCTGCGGCATCAAGGATGAACCGGTCGTGTACGCGTCCGCAATTTTGATGAAGTTGAATTCCGCGCTGGTCCAGAGAATGACGTCCTCGGCGAGTCGCGAAAGATGCACCGCGATCAATGCCGCCGCGGCGCAAAACTCAATCGCGAAATCCCGATCGCTGACGGCGTCCATGGAATTCTGCGAAACCTTCGGCTTGCCCTTGCCGTCCACGAAGCCCAAAAGTTTGGCGACCATTTCGCGCTTCAGCGGCATGGTTGATCCCGCAATAGCGCCGCTGCCGAGCGGGCAGACGTTCACGCGCAGGAACGCATCTTCGAGCCGCGAGAAATCGCGATCGAACATCTCCACGTACGCGAGCAAATGATGCGCGAAATACACCGGCTGCGCCCGCTGCAAATGCGTGTAGCCGGGGATGATGACGTCGGCGTTTTTGGCGCCCAATTCCACCAATGCCTTTTGCAACGCGCGCAGTTCGGTCATCAGCTCGACCATTTCGTCGCGGAGCCACATCCGGACATCCAGCGCCACCTGATCGTTGCGCGAGCGGGCGGTGTGCAGCTTGGCGCCGGCGGGGACGCGCCGGGTCAATTCGGCCTCGATGTTCATGTGGACATCTTCCAGTTCCGCGCGCCAATGAAACCGGCCCAGTTGAATTTCCCGGGCGATGCCGTCGAACGCCTTCAGGATGGCGTTCAATTCCGCCTGGGTCAGCACGCCGATTTTTTGGAGCATGGTGGCGTGGACCATGGAGCCGAGAATGTCGTGCTTCCAAAGCCGCCAGTCGAAGGAAATGGATTCGGTGAATCTGGCGACGTCCGCCGACGGGCCGCTGGCGAAGCGCCCGCTGCGGGAAACTGGAGAATTCTTTTTCATCTATTTAACCGCAGATGAACGCAGATAAACGCGGATTTGGAAATTCAATTTTTGCGCGTGCGGAGCGCGGCTATGCTGCGAGCCAGCCGCAGCAGGAAACTCCATGCAGAAGGCGTGGATCATCTTGCGGTATCGCATCGCTGCGGCTGGTCTGCGACACAGCCGCGCTCCCGCAGTGGGCTGGCTACGCGACGTGCCTTCAATGCCGGAGAATGAACACCGACACAATTCCCAAGAGCAGCAAAAACAACACGATGACGAATAAAATAAACCGATTCCGCGCGACGCGCTTTTCGTAGCGCAAGGGGCGCAGGCCCTGGACGCCACCGGCGGCGAGATAATGCACGAGCTTGGGATTGTTCGTGGACGGGCCGCGGAAATGATTGCGGATGCGGCGCAGCAACGCCGGCAAATCGTATTTGCGCACGCCCAGTTCGTTGTAATGATCCGGCGTCGCGATTTCGCCGCGCGCTTTCAACCGGTCCTGGTCCACTTCCTCGAAGATCGGCTCGGGAGCGGCTGAAGGAGGAGTTTCGGGTTTCGGGTTTCGGGTTTCGGGTTTTGACCCTTCGGGTTTTGACCCTTCGGGTTCCGCAGCAGCGCGCTGGATCGTTTCGCCGTGCGGGATGGCCGTGGAGCGCAATTTCGCCGGAGGCGGCGCGTCCTGGAGTTTTGCGTCGAGGTTTTTGATCTTCGCTTCGAGCGCGGCGATCTCGTCGTTCAACGCGCGGGCGCGGTCGGAAATCGGATCTGGTTTTTTTCGTTTAAACCATGCCATGCAACACTGTTCACCGTCGCAACATCAAAATTGCGATAAATACACCCAGGGCGGTAAGCGCCACCAGCGCCAGCGGCCACGTCAACGCCAGGCCCAGCTTGCACAGCTCGCCAAAACTGCGATTGCTCACCGGCAACGCTTCCGGCGGCGCCGCCGGACCGGCGGCATTGCTCGCGGGCTTCTCGCCGGTCAAAATCGGAAACTTCAAACGCGCCGTGTTCCATTCCATGCGGCCATTTTCCACGGCGGTCAGCGCGCGGGTCAATTCCACGTTAAAATTGTCCTTGGTCCACGTTTCTTCGCGGACGGCTTCGATCTTGCCGAGGACATCGCGAAAATCCGCGATGGTCTTGGCCATTTGCTCGGCATCGCGGCGCGCGGCGAATTCGGCCTCTTCCAGCAAACCGAGGCCGCGGGTGAGATTGTGAATCATTTCCTGGCGACCGGTCTGGAATTCCATCTGGCGCCGGCGCGTTTCCTCGAGCGCGGAACGTTCCCGCTCGAGTTCCTCCTGGGCGCGCTTGAGCTCGATCAATTTCTGCTGCGTGTCCGCCACGCGGCTGTCCACTTCCTCGCGGGTGGGCGCGCGGGAGGGTTGCCCGGGCGCGGAAGAACCCGACGCCGCATGCATTTTGCGCGCCTGAAAATCGTCGTCCACGAAATCTGCCGGGTCAAAGTCGGACATAAGCCGAGTTTAGGCTTCGTGGCGGGAAGTGTAAAGCGGCGTTGTGAGCGAAAGACCGCGGAATTCATTCCGCGTCATTGACGTTGAATTGGGGAGCGCAGCCGCCTCGGCTGCAGTTCGGTGCGCCTCGCACCGAACGGTTGCGACGTGAGTAGGCAGCAAATCGTGAGGACTTTTGACGCGCAACGTGAGCCGCGAGGCAGCCCGCACCCTTAAACTGAAATCAGAAGGATTCGTTCCGCGTGTGGTCTCATTGAAGGCAAACGGAGGCTGTTTTGTGTTGCAGTTCCCGCGCGGGTGAGTTCTAGTCCTTAGGCCCGCATATGAAAATCTCGTCACGGCAATTTTGGCTTTTGGCGTTCGCCCAAGCCTGTCTCGTTGCCGCCGGGTTCGCATGGCGGTTTTACGCTGGCACGAAGGAATATCTGGCTCATCCGACGGATGGAGATTTATATGCACATCATTGGTCATTTCAGGCAGTCGTTTTCGCATTTTTTAAGGTTCCGTTGTTTTTAGTCGTCGTGGGCGTGCTGATTGGGTTGGAGCGTTTAGTTTGGCGTTGCTTTCAAGAAGCCGGCACAGAGTTGGGACACCACCAACCTAAGATCGCGCTGGAGCCAACGCCGGCTGTGGCTTGAGTTTATGGGCGGTTTCAGTTATACAACGATTAACGCCACTTGAGCCGCCCGCCCGTCGGAGTAGCTCAGCCAGGACATTGGGCGGCATCACACGACGATAACTTATGGATGATCCGATCGAGTTCACACCCAAAGAAAAGTTTCAGATCAGCCTATACAAAGATGTGAATGGGCTGTTCAAGCGCAGCGTCCTCCGGTCGCTCCGGTATCTCATTCCATCACTCGCTCTGATAGCATATTATTTTTATAGCGGCGATATGGCGGCCGGCATCTTGGGCTATGGCATATTGCTTTTTCAGGCGGTTTATCGATTGTCCATTTTGAAGCGTGGATTACTAACGACCGCCTCGATTCACCGGAAGTATGAAGCACAGTTGCAAAGAAAGCGGGATACCGCATAATACCTGTTAAGCCCGGTGAAAACATCACGCCTTCCAGCCATTGTTTTCGGATTGCTGCTGCTTGGTTACGTCGCTTTTCTAGCCTGCACGATTTCGCTGTTGCCCGAACACATGGCGACGCATTTTGGCGCCAATGGCCATCCAAATGGTTGGATGAGCCGTTCTTCTGCGGTCATTTTTCAGGGCGTGATCGGATTGATTTTGCCACTGATTATTGCAGTCGCCTTTTTCGCCATCCGGTTCGCATCGCCAGAAAAGATTAGAGTGCCGCGCCGGGATTTTTGGTTTGCGCCGGAGCGGCGCACCGAGACCTGCACCTATCTTTTACGGCAGGGTTTTTGGCTGGCGAGTTTGTTGGTTCTGTTTCAGGGCGCGGTTTGGTATCAGCTTATTCAAGCCAATGCCCGGAGCATCCCACATCTTTCATCATCAAGTTTTTTGGTTGCAATCGGTATTTTTGGCGCGGCGATGATAGCTTGGGTGATGAGTTTTTTTCGTCACTTTACCAAAGCCGCTTAACACCGCGCTGGACGCCAACACCGATTGGCCTTTATAGACGGTTTAGTTATAAGGAATGTGGGACTAGGCGTTAGACCATTGACCGTATACAAATTCGTCTGCCCTCGGTGTCTATATAGCGGCATGAAACAACGAATTCCTTGGATTCTCTCATTGGTGCTGGCCGGTGTCCTTGGCGCCGTGGTCACCTATCCAGTCGCCCGCCATCATGGTTACAAAAGTGGTTATAGCATCGGCCAGGATCGCGCCACTGGATGGGGTTGTTTTCACAAGACCGTTGCCTTTCTGGCGGCGTTGCAGAAGATTCGAGCGGGTGACACGCAGGGCGCCACAGACTCAATGGAGAAGACGTGTTTTGACTCGGCCCACACGTTTTTTAAAAATCCGACCCCGGGCTATCCTGATGCCGGAACCGTCAAGGAAATTGCGAAAGAATTATCCGAATATCGTGCCACGTATCGCACCAACACGGCCGATTGGGATGATATGGAGCGGAAATTGGACGCTGAATTGGCGAAGGTAAAATGACGATGCCGTTTAACAATACGATGCGAATGAGTTCCGCGCTCGGGCTCACTTTCCCAACTGCGGATTTTCCATGAAGGCGTAGCAGAGCATGTGGCAGATGGCCATTTGCGCATCTTCCACGCGGCCGTAATGCGTGTCGTTGATGACAATGAGATGATCGGCAAGTTCGGCCATGCGACCGCGTTTGGCGCCGACGAACGCCACGGTTTTCAGGCCATGTTTCCTCGCCCACTCCATCGCCTTCACGCAATTCGGCGAGTTCCCGCTCACGCTGATGCCCAGCACGATATCGCCCGGCTTGCCGTAATTCTGCAATTGCCCGACAAAGACGTCCTCGTAGGAATAATCATTCGCCAGCGCCGTCATCCAGCTCACATTGTCATTGAGGGCGAGGACGCGAAAGCGTTTGCCGACCTTGTCCGATGCGCCTTTGCCGAGATCGGTCGCGAAGTGCGATGAATTCATGGCGCTGCCGCCATTGCCGAAAACAAAAATATGCCGCTCCTCCTTCAACGCGACGCGCAACAGTTCAATCAATTGCGCCGTCTTGTCCGCGGGAATGGAATCCAACGCGGCCTTTTGCGCCTTGAGATAATCGCTGATCCACTGGTTCATGATTCGAATGCAGAATTGAGAATGAAGAATGCGGAACAATGCGGTTTAAAGCCAACTCATTCTACATTCTGCCTTCTTCTTCCGCCTTCAAAAATAGTCCGGTTCGTTGCCGGTTTTCCATTTGATGTTGCAGCCGATGCTGGGTTTTTGCGTGGCGACAGGCACTTTTCCGCCCAGCACAACGTCAAGGGCCGCGCGAAGGTCCTTGCCAGTCACAGGCATCCCCTTGCCGGGGCTGCTGTCGTCGAATTGCCCTCGGTAAACCAGGCGATGATCCTTGTCGAAGAGATAAAAATCCGGAGTGCAGGCGGCGCGATAATTTTTGGCGACGGCCTGGGTCGCGTCGTAAAGATAAGGAAAATTGTAGCCGGCCGCCTTGGCTTCCTCTTTCATCTTGTCCGGCCCGTCCTGCGGATAATTCTCCACGTCATTCGAGCTGATGGCAATAATCGCCGCGCCGCACGGCACATAATCATTGCCGAGCTGCGCCAGCCCGGAGCGGATGTGCTTCACGTACGGACAATGATTACAGATGAACATCACGAGCAGCGGCTTGCCCTTAAAATCCCCAAGCGAGACGATTTTCCCGCTGACATCGGGCAACGTGAAATCAGGAGCCGCCGTGCCGAGCGGCAACATTGTGGAATTGACAGCAACCATGGAGTTAATGTGAAACGTCGCTGCGCGATTGTCGAATGAAATTCTGTTTATGGGACGACGCGCCGCTTTGCGCGCGCAAGCGCGGCCATCCGGTTGGAGCCGCATTTAACAGCCGCGCGATGGCCTACGGATGCTGCAGGCGGAAATACCCGCCTTCGCCAGCCATTGGCAAAGTCAGGGTTATATTCGACCCGTTCGTTTGGGCCGTATAAACAACGTTTGTCCACGGATGGGTGAGATCGTCCGTGGCCAGCAAGTTGAATCCGGTGCCCCACGCGGGCCATGATAACGCTGCGTTCGTTCCATTAATGCTGGCGCTCAATGTTGGCGGCGGGTTCACCGTTAGGACACTGTTGGTGTAAATCGCCGGCAATTCATTCGCCGCCGGATCGGAAATTGCCAGCAACACCGGTCCATTCAACAGCGTAACGTTGGCGTTGGTCGTTGCATCCAGAGCGTTGAACGTTAATCTCGCAATTTCCGCTTGAGTGCCGTTCGTGAAAGTGTTCCCCGCTTGCAATGCAAGCAGCACGCCCAGCGTGCCTGAAGCCGCTTGATTCGTGTTGACGAGCAGCGTAGCCGACCCGGCGGCACTCCCTTTCGTGGCGCTGACGTACTTCAACAGCATGGGATCGAAATTGACGCTGAATCCAACGCCATTTTCATTGCCTTGGGATTGCAGAATCACCGGCACGGTTACGTTCAATCCTTCAACGCCAATTCCACCAGCGACAGTGATGGTTCGAGGCCCGCCGCTGAGCGTAATCGGCGCAACCGGAGCCGTGGGACCGCCCACTGCCACCGGTAAATCAACCGCTGCCGCGTAGCGTCCAGACTGCACCCAGTCGGTCACTTTCAACTGGCCATCGCCGCTTGTGGATTTGGGCGCGCAATCGGCCCGCTGAAACTCAGAGGCATTGCTTATCGAATCGAGGCCCGCAACGAACCGGCCCTCTTGCGTAAAATCGAAGATATCCAGGCTATGGTCACCGGCCGCCCGTGGATTCACGTCGCCTTCAAAATCGCTCACGCCCAACGTGACACTGCCATTTACGAAATTTGTCGCCAGTTTATTTCCCTGCACATCAAACACGAATTGATTGATTGGCTGATTTGTAAAGTTAACCGGCGTCACAACGGGCGCGTTCGAGATGGTGGTTGAAAGGAACGTGACCCGCACAATTTCTTGCGTGCCGGCAATGAACGTTTCACCGGGCGGAAGCTGCATCGTTACGCCTAGTCTGCCGTCGACAGCCTGGCTGGTATTGGGCAGCAGCGCGGCATCTGCTGCGCCGCTTCCCAGTTCGATGCCGGCGTAAGTCAATCTTTGCGTATTGAAATTCATGCTGAAGCTCACCGCGTTCTCATTGCCGTTGGCGACCAGGAACACGGGAATACTAAATGAATTACCCCCCGAAATATTCGTGCTGCCGATCAGCACATTGACCGGCGGATAACTCATGGTCAATACAGCGTACGCACTGTTCGTCACTCCGTACGCATTCGAGACCACGACCGAGTAGGTGCCTGACTGATTGTACTGAATATTGGTCAAGTCGAGTGACGAATTGGTTGCTCCGATCAGAAGCGTGTTCGTGTTGTAGAACCACTGATACGAGAGCGGCAATGAGCCGCCGGCCGAAACCGAAAAAGTGAAATCAGCTCCGACAATCCCACTGTGATTTATAGGTTGCGACGTGATGAGAGGCGGATCAGTCGTGACCGTCAGAACGGCGTTTGAGCTGAGTGTCGCGCCATACGCATTCGTGGCCTGCACAAAATAAGTTCCGGCTTGACCCGACTCTGTATTAGTCAGGTTGAGTGACGCATTCGTTGCTCCCGCAATCGGATTGTTCATATCGCTGAAGAACCACTGATACGAAATCGGCACATCAGATGCGGCAGCAATCTGGAGCGTGCTTGACCCTCCCGCCGTCACAGAGAGATTCGTTGGCTGAGAGGTGATGATTGGGGCGATATCGGCTGAACCATAAATAATGCGGATTGCTTCGCCTGCAGTGTCTCCCCCCGACGCTGTCGTTGCGCTGGCACTACCATTTACAATGCGGGAAGCGGCGTCAGTCCTTGTGGTGAGCGCGGCAGTGTAAAGAGGCGCGGAACCTCCTGAAAAATTTCGCACATCAAGCAGCAGATTGCCTTTTGAGGAATCGTAAAGGAATGGGGTTTGCAGTTGAAGGGAGATATCGAACGCCTTTGTGCCGTTGTTCAACGTGACAAACGAAGTTGAAAGAGTCGCCGCTCCGCTATAGACCACCGTGTTGTCTGACCCGACATTGTTTGCAAACGTGAAGTCCATCTGGTCCACGCTTATCTCTGTGGTCGAAAGATTGATTTGAATATCTGGTATGTTATCTGTGAGCGGCCCGCCCACGGAGGTATCCGGCCGCCACCGCAATTCCCTGATGATAATCGGAAAGCTGGGAAATTCAGACGCGCCGTAAATAGTCTGTATCCGTAAGCCGTTCGCAAACGTGTTTTCATAGTTGTCGTTTGCTTGGTAGTTCAAAGCGTAATTTGGGATGACAAGCTGCACGCTCAGGGCAGCACTGGAACTCATGACCGAACCATACACGTTGCTAACCTGAACAGAATAAAAGCCCTCCAGACCCGTTTCGAGGTTGGTCAAAATCAGAGAAGCGTTTGTCGCACCCGCAATCGAATTGGTACCATCAAAGAACCATTGATACGTCACTGGAACGCCGCTGCTAACGGCGACGGAAAACGCCGCCGTGCCGCCTATCAACCCTATCTGATCAGTTGGTTGCGAACTGATCACCGGCGAAGCGGTCACCGTAAGTTGAGCATTGGAACTGAGCGCAGGACCGAAACTATTGGTTATTTGGACGAAGTAAATCCCAGCCTGGTCGGTCTGCACATCCAAAAGAATCAGCGAATCGTTGGTTGCCCCGTCAATCGGATGGTTGAGGTCATTGAAAAACCATTGATAGATCGGCCTTGGGGCGCCAATTGCAGAAACCGTGAATGTGGCGTTACTGTTGATTGGAACGGTTTGGTTGGTCGGCTGAGAAATGATCATGGGTGGCGCAGATGCCGTCGCGTACGTAATTTGTATTGCGCCGCCACCGGTATCGCGTGCGTTGGCCGATGTGGCGTTTGCATCTACCGTTGAAAATACTCTTGAAACAGTATCTGAACTGCTGCTCGTGCTATTGTCATAAATATTCGCAGAAGCACCGCTGAAATTCCGCAAATCTAACAGCAAATTTCCTTTTGACGGGTCGTAAAAGAAGGGGGTTTGGAGGGGTACGTCGATGTCAAATGCTGTCGTTCCATTACTCAGTGTGGTAAGCGAGGTGCTCAAAACCAAAGGGCCGCTGAACACTACTGTTTCATCCGCACCGGTGTTCTCCGAAAAGGTTAAACTTAACTGATCAGCATTACTAGTCGTTGTCGAGAGATTGATCTGAATGTTTGAGATCGTTGCATTCGTAACCGGCCCCCCAGTATAGACGTCCGGTCGCCACTGAATTTGACTGATTACGATGGGATACGAAGGAAATTCCGACGCACCAAAAACGATTTGATGTCGAGTAACGGTACTGAAAATACCTTCTGCATTGTTTGGCACTTCCGAATTGGTGGCGTAATTCGGTACTACCAATAGGTCGGCCCGGGTTCTTTCAATGCCAAGCAGAAAGACGCTGGTGAGGAATGCGATGATAAAGGGAAATGTTCTTAGCTTGAGCGGCTTCCTTGTCATAACCAATAGTTTCAAATGATTTGTCCTTCTCGAACGGCGAATAACGAGTACACGTTTTTCCAGACCCGTCAATATATTTTGTTTGTAAATTACTGAAATTGCCACGTTTACAAATCCCATGACTTCGGCCTCAGTCATGCGGACGAATGGGCCACCGCGCAAGCGAGTCACCAGGTCAATTGCGAAACGGGTTTTCTATTGCGTTGCATTAGAACTCGGAAATTTTGTTCACAGCCATCCCATAGGAATAAGAAAAAGCTGGAACGATTTGTTTTGCCCTGCCACACGGCAGGGGTGAAAAAGAAAAACAGAACCGTTCCAGCCGCGTCGAAACTGAATCTGTTGCGCCAG
>Ga0134126_10001951_pt1 | contig 26188 bp, 28 predicted proteins | sample KB31752_FD_96881 | JGI IMG/M metagenome (GOLD analysis project Ga0134126, IMG submission 96881) | Terrestrial soil microbial communities with excess Nitrogen fertilizer from Kellogg Biological Station, Michigan, USA - KB3-175-2 | ecosystem: Environmental > Terrestrial > Soil > Unclassified ... | reverse complement strand
CCTTGGGCGCAGGAGGTCTGGAGTTCAAATCTCCACGCCCCGACCACTAACTCCTGAATTTTCAATTCACTCTTGTTGATGCTGCCTGCGTCGGAGGCGAAACTTTGGTCCATTTGGGTCCAAATACAAGCCTTTCGACGCTTTCGACTGCGCGACGAGCGCCTGCGCCTCTATGGCAACCGGATGCAAGGCAAATTCGTCACAAAGCTCACGGATGACATATTCGAGCTACGCGTCAAACAATTCGACCGGATTTTTCGAGTTCTGTTTTTCTACCAGCCGGGAATGCTGATCGTGATTACGTCGGGATTTCAGGAGAAGACCCAAGAGACTCCACCGGGCGAAATTGCGAGGGCAGAACAGCTAAGGAAGCTCTGGATGAAATACCGAAACCATTACACGGGATCGCAGAAGGAAAGAGAAGCTATCCTGAAGGAGTTGGGGCTATGAGACAAACGGCGAAGCGTGACAGGCATGGCGAGATTGTCGAGCAGCGCGCGCGAAAGAGCACAACGTACCGCAAGACGTTCGAGCGCACCCTGCATCAGATTGACTTGGCGCTCCTGGTCCGCGAGATGCGGGAGGATGCGGGTCTGACTCAGGCCGAGCTTGCCAAGAAGGTCGGTACGACACAGTCCGTGATTGCCCGCCTTGAGGACGCCGAATACGCTGGGCACTCGCTCACGATGCTAGAACGCATCGCTACGGCCTGCGGCGTGGCCCTGAAGCTCCACGCCGAGAAGAAGCCCAATTTCGACCGCGAAGTAGCACTGGTATAGTGGCAGCGATAGCAGCAGAATTCCTAGGACCTCAGCATGCGGCACTTCGAAATAGATTTCTTGACCGATTACGACGATGCCTCCCTGTTGGCTGAATTACAGCGGATTGCGAAGGCCACTGGATCGGAAACCGTCACAAAGAAAGATATCAAGCGGGTTGGACGCGTGAGTCATTCTGCGATCGTGAGACATTTCGGCTCGTTGCGTCGGGCGCTGCAGCTTGCAGGCCTGAAAAGCACTCGTTTCATGAAAGCGACCGATGAGGAGCTAATCAGCATACTGATCGAACTGTGGGAGAAGGTACTGGAGAAAGAAGGCCGCTCGCCTCAGCAGGACGACCTCAGGAAATATGGATTTCCCCTTTCAAATGACACGATAAACCGGCGGTTCGGGTCCTGGCGCAGAGCCCTGGTCAAAGCCGCCGCGTCCGTCACCGAGGAGTCGGTGTCCAAGCTCGATGAGTCAGCGCCGGATACTCCACCCCGCAAGCGAGAAGCGTTGTCCCTGCGGAAGAGATTCTTCGTTCTGAAGCGCGATCATTTTGCCTGCGTCCGGTGCGGTGCTAGTGGGGTCGGTGTTCACCTCGAAGTCCATCACAGATTTCCCTTCGCGAAGGGCGGAAGCGATAGCCTGGCTAACCTGGAAACACTTTGCTACGCTTGCAATCGCGGGCAACGCGACAGCGTAGTGTAGCAAACGCATCGCGTCATCTACGGAACTAAAATGAGCGAGCTGAGAAGGGTGGACCACAGTGGTTCAACCTTCGACAAAGCCAAACGAACATAAGTCCGCGCCTGCCTGCCGTCTGCCTAGTTGCGAAAAAAAGTTGGGTCCAACTTGGGTCCAACAACTGCCAAATTAGGTCCAAAACCGAGTACCATGACGCAGAACAAAGCCAGACGGACCAACAAGATAGATTTTTTGCAACTGCCTTGGGCGCAGGAGGTCTGGAGTTCAAATCTCCACGCCCCGACCAACTTCCTCAAAAGAATCATTGGCTTAGCATCCGGCCTGTTTCCGCTCCTGCTGCATCGTGGTGCAAGTTGGGAACAGTTGGGAACAATACCTGGCCCAATTTTGCAACCGCATCGCGTTCGGATTCGGAAACAGGATGGGTGTAAACGTCCGTCGTTGTTGCGGCGCTCGAATGACCTGGACGTTAAGCAACCACTCGGTTGCACTTGTAGTGCGGCGTATAGTATAAATGAGCAACCAGGAGGTTGCGGATGAGTACAGATAGGATTGAGAAAGAGGTATTGCTCCATGCAACGCTCGAACGTGTATGGGAAGCGATCAGCGATTCAAACCAGTTTGGTGCGTGGTTCGGCGTCGCGTTCGACGGCCCCTTCGTCGAAGGTGCCCGGTTGACTGGAAGGATTGTCCCAACGACCGTAGATGAGGAAGTCGCAAGACTCCAGAAGCCCCACGCTGGAAAGGCGTTCGAGTTCCTAGTCGATCGGATCGAACAGATGCAGAGGATCTCCTTCCGTTGGCATCCATTTGCTGTGGATGCTAGTGTGGACTACTCCAAGGAGCCGACGACGCTCATAGTGTTCGAGTTGCGAGAGGTGCCTAGTGGTGTACTCCTAGCCATTTCCGAGTCGGGTTTTGATCAAATTCCCCTAGCGCGGCGGGCGCAGGCTTTTGCGGCCAACGATGGCGGCTGGACCATGCAGACAAAACTCATCGCAAAGTACCTAACGATGCAACCGTAAATAAACCATCGTGGGGCTTAATTGGGGATGAGGTATGATAGTAGATCGCAGTTTGAAGGGCGCAAGGCTTGCCGATACGGCGCCGGTTTTCGCTGCCTTAGGCGACACTACTCGCCTCCATATAGTCGCTCGCCTTTCGGATGGCGGCGGCTTATCTACCGCACGACTGACCGAAGGCACCAAAGTCTCGCGTCAAGCTATTACCAAACATCTGCACGCACTCGAAGGGGCCGGACTAGTTCGCAGCGGTCGGGTTGGTCGCGAACGCATCTGGAGGCTTCGAGCCACACGGCTGGCGGAAGCGCGCCACTACCTGGATCAAATCTCGATTCAATGGGACGCAGCGCTTAGCCGCCTCCGTACGCTCGTGGAGAAGGAGAAACCGTAACAACAGCATCCGTCCTTTGGGCAGCATGCCGAAATTTCGAATACTCCAACCGGAGGCCGATCATCGAAATAAATAAGGGCCTCGGGGAGCCGTGGACGACGCAAACTCGACGTTGAAGGTGTCGCGAGCCAAAATCATTCAGGCTATCTTTTGTAAGCTGCTCGGCCAGGCGACCGCGGTGGCCTCACGCGGAGTTAGACAATCATCATACGGGCATCATACGGGGGAAGGACGCGGAGCCTCTATACGCGGTTCACTGTACGCGCACGTAGGACCAGTTCGGTGCCAAGGGATAAAGCGCAGGCTTCAATCAGGATGCTTCGCGGCGTTCGGCCCTTACAGGCATAAGCGGCGCGAACACGTGCCAGAAATCCGGGCTCGATAACGCGCCGTCTCGGCTAGCGCCATCGCGAATGAATTCGAGAGCCACTCTCTTGTTTCTGGCGCCGCGCTTTGAAGCGACGTAGACCACACGGCATTGCCGCTCTTCTTCCGTGTACGCATTCACGAGAGTCACTTCCTGCCCCTTCTTCACTTGCGGAGCCAGCGGCAGCAGGGCGCCATGGGCGTTGACGTACTTCGTAACGGTAGTCTCGCGAAACGGGTGATCGTCGGGAGTTCTTCCATACACACGCACCGGAATGTTCAGAGGCAGCCTCTTGCAGCGTCGCTTTTCCACCATCGGTTCCTCCGGCCCCTAATTCTATGGGCGAAAACGCCCAGACCTCTACCCTAAACCCGACAGGTCGGTGACGCAATAGTACCGAGTTGAAACAGCGGCTCTCGATTTCCAGGGTTCGCGTTTACTTTACTCCGCTAAGGCGTGCGTGGTAGGTTGCCCGACGGAATGAGTGCGAACCACTCGACGTCGTCTCGCAAGCGCATCGCTGTGATCCCCGGGGACGGCATCGGCGGGGAAGTGATCCGGCAGGCCGTGAAGGTTTTGCAATCCGCGGCAATGAATGGCCGCGAATTTGTCTTCACGGACTTCGATTGGGGCGCTGAGCGCTTCCTGCGCGACGGCACAACGCTCCCGGCGGATGCGCCGGAGATGCTCGCGCGCGATTTCGATGCGATTCTGCTGGGCGCGATGGGCGACCCGCGCATTCCGTCAAATCGCCACGCGGCCGAAATTCTCCTTGGGCTGCGCACGCGGCTCGATCTTTTCGTCAACGCCCGCCCATGCGTGCTATTCGACCGCCGGCTGACACCGCTCAAAGATCGCGGCGAGAGCGACATTCGCTTCATCATCTTCCGCGAAAATACGGAAGGTCTTTACGCCGGCATGGGCGGATTTTTCAAGAAGGGCACACCTGAAGAAATCGCGACGCAGGAAGATATCAACACGCGGAAGGGCGTGGAGCGCATCATTCGCTACGCCTTTGACTACGCGCGCGCCCGCGGCTTGCGCCGCCTTTGCATGAGCGACAAATCCAACGCGCTGACGTTTGGGCACGACCTGTGGCAGCGCGTGTTTCGCGAGCTGCGCGGCCAGTATCCGGAAATCGGGGCGCAGCACCTTTATATTGATAATCTCGTGCTGCAGATGGTCCGCGATCCCTCGCAATTTGAAGTGATCGTCACCTGCAATCTCTTCGGCGATATCGCGAGCGACCTGGGCGCCGCGCTGATCGGCGGGCTCGGGATCGCGCCTTCGGGCAACATTCATCCCGGCAAAGTGTCGCTTTTCGAGCCGGTGCACGGTTCGGCGCCTGCGCTGGCTGGCAGAAACGTGGCGAACCCAATGGGCGCGATCTTGGCAGGCGCGATGATGTGCGAACATCTCGGCTGGACGGAAGAAGCGCGCGTGATTGAGCAGGGCGTCCGGGCCGCTCTGCGCGACGCGAAAACCACTCCTGACCTAGGCGGCACAATGGGAACCGCCGAACTCGGCGACCTGATCGCGACCAGCGCTATAAAATCCTAAAAACTGCTATACGGCATGACCCGCGTTCGGCTGAGATTGTAACGTTTTCACCCATCCGGAATTCGACAGGGCATCACCGCCCTGCATGGACATTAATTAAGTCACATATTATCAAGCACTTGGAACGAGGTTTCAAGTGGTCAGCCGAGTGCCCTAATTCCCGCCGAGATGAACGTTCGCCACATGCGAGATAACCAAATGAGAGTTCGAGGCACGGAATTCGGGAAGAGGCGCCATCAAGCCGGTGTGGGAATGATTGAACTTGTGATCGCGATGCTGATTACCCTGATTGTTGCCGCGATCGCGATACCCAGCTTCATGCAAGGCTACCAGAACTACAAACTCAATCAGGGCGCGTCGCAGGTGCAAGGCATCCTGAAGTCCGCCCGATTCCAGGCAATCCGGCAGAACAACCAGACAACCCTCAGAACCGCCGCCTCCGCGGCCGGCACAACCGTGTGGTGCGATTCGGACAATAACGGTGCGGTGGGCGCGGGAGAAACACAGTTCACCCTTGGTGGGAGCGTCGTTCTGGTGGCGGCGGGGAGCGTTCCCAACACAGCGGGACTGGCCACCGCCGTAAACACTGGCGTTCTTACGGCTTTTCCGATCGCGGGTGGCGCGCTTACCTTCGATGTGCGCGGCGCCACGGTTCCGGCCGCCGTAAGTGCTCTCTATTTGGACAACACGGCCGCTCCGCTGGCGGGATATCGAGCGCTGGTCGTGATGCCCTCGGGAGCGATGCAGGAATGGACCGCGGACACGGCAGGGAACTGGTCGCAGGTCAATTGAGGCGATGCAAATCATGAGAAGGCACAAGCAAAATTCGCAATATCGGCAGAAGGGGTTCTCGCTCGTCGAGGTTCTGGTCGCAACGATGATCCTGTTCGTAGGCATCATCGCTGTGGCGAAACTTGTGCCGCTGGCGGTCGGTCTGAACAGCGGAAACCGCGCCGATTCGACCGCTCTGGTGATCGCGCAGCGCGAAATGGACGGGTTGATCACGCAGCCGCTTACGAGCACAACGTTCAGCGACCCCCAAGGTGTGCTTTGCCCGGCGCTGACCGTCTGCAATCTTGGTAGCTCCGCCCTGGCCAACACCGTCGTGGGAAGCCCGCTAATCGCGGCCAGCAATCCTCCCCGGATTGACTTTACCGCCGGCAAGGTTGCCGGGTACAACTTCACTTACCAGGATCCCGATGATCCAGGGCAGGCGGCGTATGACGTGCGCTGGGCCGTCATTACGCTTACGGGCAATTACGGCAAGCGCTTCATTGTGGGAGTAAGGGGCCTGGGCACAACGACCCCCTTCCTTCCGGTCACGCTCGATACCGTGGAGGAAAAATGAATATCGCGCATCGCTTCCATACCCGCTCGCGCGCCGGTTTTGCCCTGGCGGAGTTGGCGGTTTCCATGGCAATTTTCCTGGCGATCTGCGGCGCCATGTTCCTGCTGCTCAACTCGTCGCAGAAGCACTACGACACGCAGACCAAGCTCCTTGGCTCTTTCCAGGATGCCCGGCTGGGCGTGGATGAAATTGTGCGCGATGCGGAGAACTCCGGGTATCCGCCCCAGAATCAATTCGCCCTTGGTGTGAATGCGCTGGCGGCGAGCGCTTACACAAATTCGCCGGTCGCCTGGAGTCCTAATTATCCAACCACCGCATGCCTGATCGGCACGGCGGGCGGCGGCACCTGCACGACCCCCGGCGATTTCGACGCGATTTTCGAGGAAGCTACGGACACGACCGGAATCGTCAAATGGATTCGCTACCAGCTGGTTGGAACCACGCTTTTTCGAGGCGTAGTTACGAAGGTCGCGGGCGACCCGAGCGGGCCGACGACTGCCGCGGGCGTTCTGCTGCCTTATGTCACGAACGTCGTGAACAACGTGTCCGCGGCGCAAAGGGCCCAGTATGTGGCGGATTATCCCAACATGTTTCCGGGCGGCGTGGCGCAGCCCGTCTTCCAATATTATTGCGATGGCGCGGCCAACACGGCCCCGGTTCTTTGCCAAAACGCCGGCGCCTACAATTCACCCGTGAACGTGCGAGATATCGAGATCAATCTCATCGTTCTGGCGTCGCAAAACGATCAGCAGACGCAGAAGCCGCGCCTGGTTCAGTTGCAAGGGCGTGGGCATCGCGTCAATCCGAATCAGTAAACGAGGCATACTCACATGAAAAGCCACGGTACTTGCGTCTCTCATGAACGGCAACAGGCTGGGGTCGCAACCTTGATCGCCATCTTCATCCTGCTGCTCATCAGCGCAGTGGCGCTCGCACTGGTCGCCGCCTCGGATTCGGAGACTTCGCTCGCCTCCAATTATCGCTCCTCCACTCGAGCCTACTATGCCGGGATCGCCGGTCTGGAGGAAGCGCGCGGCCGGCTTTTGCAGGGCAATCCGAATTGGCTCGGCGCTTTCGTGCCTTCGCCGCTTGCTGTAAACCAAGTCCGCTACATTCTGAATCCCGCCACCGGAGAAACGGTAGCGCCAACTGCACTGACTACGGCGGGCACCTATCCTGACAACGAATATACAACGGAATTTGGGGTCCCGGTAACGAGCACAACCGTCCAGACCACGGCCTCGACGTCCACGATAGCCGGCGTCCAGGGTCCCACATACAAGTGGGTGCGCATTAATGCCATCACGGAGAAGTCCATCGGAAAGGACGTGGATGGTAACGGCGTTATAGATACGACTACGCCCCTCTACTATGACTCGGCCCACGTAACCGCATCAGGGGCCAGCGAGCCAAGCTTGGTTTTGACTGGGGCTTCCGGAACAGCGATGCAGGCCCTTGAGTTGACTGCCCTCGCCGTCACGCCCGACGGCAGCGAAAAGCTCGTGCAATACGTCGTCGCGCCGCTCAGCTTAGGGCTCAATTTCGGCTCGCCTCTTACTCTTGCCGGCCCAAATGTCGCTCTTAACCCCGCAAGCTCGAACTCCTATTACGTGAACGGGCAAGACGGGCAAGGCAACCCGGGAACAGTTTCAGGCTGCGCGACGAATCCGAGCACATCTCTGCCCGCCATTGGCGTCACCAGCACTTCGAACATCTCGGCGATCCAGAGCTCTATCAGCCGCACGAGCCACTACACCGGCGGCGGCCTCGCAGATCCCAGCGTGGGCGATGTGAGCAGTACGATGAACGCAAACCTAGAGACGCCTTCAGGGCTGTCTACCGTGATCCAACAGATCCAGGACAATGCCGATTTGGTGTACACGCCCCCGAGCGGGCAGGCAGCCACGCAGTCAAACCTGCCGTCTGATATGTCCGCGACGAACCCCAAAACGGTGGTAATTGACGGCGACTTTACGATGAGCGGAACGTTCACCGGTTATGGACTGCTGGTCGTGACCGGTAATTTCACCTATGCGGGTAACGACGGCTGGAAGGGAATCATTCTCGTCGTCGGCAAGGGCACGACGACCTTCCTAGGCAGTGGAGGAGGGAACAACGAATTTGATGGGGCAATTTTTGCAGCCACGATTTACGACTCGAATGGCAATCTTCTGCCTTCGCTCGGGAACGTGAACTTCGACATCAACGGTGGCGGCGGCAACGGAGTCTACTACAACAGTTGCTGGATCAACCAGGCGCAGAAGCCGCCGTCATACAAAATCCTGTCCTATCATGAGACGCCTTACAAGGATTGATCTGTGGCGCGCCGCTGGATGGGTAGCGCTGTAATAAGGGAACGCGAGCAAAGGACGAGCAAAGGATAGGTTCGATATGCGAAACAAGGAAGCGATTGGAATATTGTTTGCCGCCGCCGGGCTCTTCACCCTGGCGCCACTTGCAGGCGCCCAGCAGGACACGGCAAGTAAGGCCCCGGCCGCGCAACAAGTGAAAAAGGCGAGCCACGAGAAGGTGTGGACCGACGACGATTTGACCTCCTTGCGCTCTCCGGCGGACATCTACCGAGAACAGCAGCAGGAGGCGGCCGCTAAAGCTGCCGCCGCGGCACGTGCCGCCGTCGCAAAGCCCCCGGCGCCCGCTAAGCCCGCGAACCACGCGCCTCCGGCGCTCTCGAATCCGAAGACTGTGCAATCCGCGGATAGCATGATCGCCTGGGAGAACCGCGACATCTCCGCTCAACAGGAATATGTGGAGCGCCTGCAGAAAGAACTGGAAACGGCGCCTCCCGACCAGCAGGCCCACCTTCAAGATTTAATTAAAGAGCGGACGCAAGTGGTGGCCGATACGATAAAGGAACGAGATGGGCTGGAGGCTCAAAAGTCAAAGCTTGAACAAGCGCAGGCTCCGGCCGGCGGCCCCTCCAGTTCCACCGTACAGTGATTGCAAGTAATACTTGAACTTGCGGCGTTCGCTCGGCGGCGATGAATTTCGGCGCCGAGCTGCTGGATATTCCGCAGGCGATCAGGTTCAACCGATTCCGTACTTGTCGGCAAGCCGACTCTTCGAAGCACGCCGCTACTTCAAGCACTGCCGAAAGAGTTCCAATAGCTACTGTTCCTTCAGTGCCGTTCCTTGCTGCGTGCCGGTTCCGCGCGTGAGTTTTGTCTCGATGTTGTACTTTTCCCCGGCCTCAAGATTTAGCGCTACAACGTAGTCCTCATATCCGGGAGATGAAATCTTCAGGGTATGCTTTCCTGGCGGCGCCAGCATGGCCCGTCCGATCCCGCCGAAATCGTTTACCGTACCCGCAAACGCGCCATCCAGATACACCGCCGCGTTGCTGGGTGCGACGTGAATCCGTATCTCGGCGCTTTCCGCTGAGTACCTCATCCGTGGATCAATCTCCATCCGTACCTCTAGATCGAGTTGCCCGCCCGCCGCGAGGGTTATGTGCCGCGTGAACTCCTTGTAGCCCGTCTCTCGCAGCACGAGTTCGTGATCGCCGGGCGCCAGCGGGATCGGCTTCCTCCCCGCAAATTGGCTCACGTAACCCATATACTTGCCGTCCACCCAAACGCCGGCGGCCTTTTCGACCTTTGTCGCAGGTATCAGCCGCAGCGCGCCCTTGCCGTTTTTCCGTCCGCTGCCGCGTGCCGTTGCGCCAGCCGCCAGAAACGCGCATGCAAGGATCAACACCGCCCGCCGGATCGCCATGTTTTTCACTTTGCCGCCTCCCGCAGGATTACGAGCGCTTGCCGCTCAGTGCTTCTTCTTCAGCGCCGATCCTTCGTCTGACACGCTTCCGGCGATCAGCTTCGTTTCGATCGTGTACTTCTGATCAGGCGCGAGAGTCATCTTCGTGACGAACGCTTGATAGCCAGGCAGCGCAATCTTAATCGTATGCTCGCCGGGATTCACCAGCATCGCCCGGCCCCATCCGCTGAATTCGTGCACTGTCCCGGCAAATACGCCATCCAGGAAGACGGCCGCGCGGTCTGGCTCAACTTCGAGTTTCACCTGGGATGTGACCTTCGCGTACTTCACCGACGGATCCTTCTTCATCACCACGAAGAGCTTCGTCCGCTTCCCAGGCTCGATCGTCACCCGCTGCGTGAAGTTGGTGTATCCCGCCTGGCGAACGGAGATTTCGTGCTCGCCGGGCACCAGCGGCAGCTTCTTGTCTCCCTTGAGCTCCGCGATGTATCCCACGTACTGTCCGTCCACCCACACACCCGAGTTCTTCATGTCCTTCGAAGGGACCACGAATTCGATATTGCCGAGGATTTTGTTGCGGGCCTGTACCGGCAAAGCCGCTGCCGCCAGCGCTACCGCTAGGGCCAGCACCGTATATATGGCTGCCATGCTTCTGCTCTTCCGCATCGCGTCCCCCGAAAGGATTTTCCGGCCGTGGCTGGGAAAACGGCCATTTTAATTTGCGCAGGGGCACAGTGCTCCGTGCCCGCGATGCACAATAATTGGATGTATCTCCCGCAGTTATCGTTGACTGGCCCCATTCAGGGGTAGAGATCGGCGGAGCGGCCGGGTCGCCCGGCCCCGAAAATGCCCGTTAGCAACAGGCCGAGTACGAACCCGCCGACGTGCGCCCACCATGCGACACCTCCCAGGACCTCTGAATTAGCGGCGCCGAGCGATACCACGCCGCTCAGGAACTGCACGAGAAACCACAATCCGATGAAGAGCACCGCCGGGATGCGCCACAGAAACCAAATGATGAAAAGCGGCACGAGCGTCAGTATCCGCGAGCGAGGAAACAACACAATATAGGCACCCAGCACGCCCGAAATTGCCCCGCTCGCCCCGATCGAGGGAATATGCGATCCCCAGGAGAAGACCACCTGCGCCAGGCCGGAACCGAGTCCGCACACCAAGTAAAAAACAAAATAAGGCAGCGAGCCAAGCCTGTCCTCCACGTTCGCGCCGAAAATCCACAGGAACCACATGTTTCCGATCACGTGCAGCCATCCGCCGTGCAGGAACATGCACGTAAGAAGCGGCAGGAGCGCCTGTGCCATCGTGTAGTGCCGCCCGGCGAGCGCCAGCTGTATCTTCGCGGGCACCAGGCCGTAAGTCATCACCAGGGCCTGACCCGCGTGCGGCAAAAGCGTAATCTGGTGAAAAAATACGATGAAGTTCACCACGATCAGCAGGATTGTGATTATCGGCGCCGAGCGTCGCGGCGTCATGTCCTTCAGCGGAATCATGAACCTACCCTCTATCGCCCTGCATGGTGCCGCGGGCCTGCCTCGCTGCGCGTTCGAGCTCCTCTTGAGAAAACGCAAGCTCCGACCGCTCATTCCTTGCGCGTAGCGCCGCGATATTTTCGAGCGAAGCGATCCCGCCGCGTGCCCCGGCGGCTTCGCAGTTCAGCGCCGCTGCCGCGCAAGAGAATTCAAGTGTTTCTTGAAGCTTCCATCCGTGCGCAACTCCATAGAGAAACGCGCCATGAAAGATGTCGCCGGCGCCGGTTGTATCCACCGCGCGAATGCGAAACCCTGGGCAGAGCATAAATCGTTCCGCGTTCCACACGATTGCGCCGAGCCGCCCCAGAGTCGCAGCCATCAAGCGACACTTGAACCGTGACTGAATAGCGGGAAGGGACTTCAGCAGATTATGCTCTCCAGTAAGCCGCATCGGAAAATCCTTCGACGAGATCGCAAAGTCCACATATTCAAGTAACGCTTCAACTCCGGCGTAGCGATTATCAAAATCTCCGACGACCGGGATTCCCTCGGCGCGCGCGATTTGCGCTGCGTGAGTGGCAGCGGTGGTATCATGCCCATCCACTAGCAGCGCTCGCGCGCCGCGGATTCGTTCAGCGGGGATTTCTTCGGGCCGCAACGCGATCTTCGCGTCTCGCTTCCATAGCACCGTACGCTCGCCGCTACGGTCGTCCACTAGAATGTACGCGATCTGGCTCGAACATCTCTCGGCGATGATCCAGTGCGCGTCCACGCCTTCGCGTTCCATCTCGCCCATCTGGAGCTTTCCGGCAGCGTCATCGCCGATTTTTCCCGGTATAGCGGGCGCTCAGCCCCCATCGCCGGCAGGCAACCAGCGCGCTGGCCACCTGCCCTCCCGGGCTGACTTGCGCGGAAAGCAGCTCAAGCTTCGAATCCGGGGAGGGGAACTCGGGCAGCCGAATGATGGTGTCGGTCGCGTTGATTCCCACGCCGGAGACAAATGGCGCATCTGACTGCGAACTTTTAGCATGCGTGGAGGAAATATCACGGCGCATCGCGCAACACTCTAGCCGAGCCCGCGCATTATTCCAAACCGCCGCGCGTCGCGAGCGTTTCCAGCGTTGCGGGCGTTTATCATTTGCGCCAGCGGCTTCGGCTGTGGTACAAAAATTTGTTTTGGCGCGCAGCCACACGCGCGCCGTGCGGCGAATTCCAGGGGCAATCTCGCCCGCGGCGCGGTGCGCGGCCGGGCCGACACTCCGATGCCGCTTCACGAATCCGAGGCGATCATTCTGCAAAGCTATCCGCTCGGCGAAGCGGACCGGCTGGTCAGCTTTCTTTCGCGCAGCATGGGAAGGATGCGCGGTGTCGCATCTGGCGCGCGACGCCCGAAGAGCCGCTTCGGCTCGGCGCTCGAACGGCTGTCGCACATTCGCATCTGGTTTTTCGAGCGCGAGACGCGCGAGTTGGTGCGCATCAGCCAGTGCGAGATGATCGAGTCTTTCCTCGATGCATTTTCGGATTACGCATCGAGCGTGGCGCTGGCGCTTTTCAGCGAAATCACGCAGCAGGTTCTGCCAGACCGCGAAGCGGCCGACGCTAATTTTCGCCTGCTGCTGCTCGTCGCGCAGCAGGTGAAGCGCACCCGAAGGACCGAGCCGGCCCTCGCGTATTTCGCGCTGTGGACCGTGAAGCTGGGCGGATGGCTGCCGCCGCTCGACCGCTGCGGAAGATGCGGCGCAGTTCTGGGAGTATCCGAGCCGGCGTACGCTGCTCCGCGCTCTTCGGCCGTCGCGTGTGGGAATTGCCGCGCGTCCGGTATGCGTTCGGTTTCTCCGGAAGCGCGGACCGCAGCGCGCAGAATGCTCGCCGAAAGGTTAGACCTGTTGGACCGCGACGAGGCCGCCGAAAAAATCGCCCCGCGCGGCGCAAGGGAAGTGACGAATCTCATGCTCGATATTATTGAACACCAGATTGACCGCCGGCTGGCGTCGCGCGAATTGCTGGAGTCCCCCGCGTGAGCGCTGCATCTGCGAATGCAAAGAACGTAAAGCGCCACTTGAAGTCCGCCGCCGCGCATCCCCTGCGCTCCCGCCAGGGACTTACCTTCCAGGACCTGGTGCTGAAGCTCGAACAGTATTGGACGCGCCACGACTGCATTCTCCAGCAGCCCTACGACGTGGAAGTCGGCGCCGGCACTATGCACCCCGAAACATTTCTGCGGGTGCTCGGGCCGGAGCCCTACCGCGTGGTCTATGCGCAGCCGAGCCGCCGCCCGGCCGACGGCCGCTATGGAGAAAATCCCAACCGGCTGTTCAAGCACACGCAGCTTCAAGTGATACTCAAGCCCTCGCCCGCCGACGTTCAAGACCTCTATCTCGAAAGCCTCGGCGCGGTGGGCATCAACCTGCGCGAGCACGACATTCGCCTTGAAGAGGATAATTGGGAATCGCCTACGCTTGGGGCCTGGGGGATCGGCTGGCAAGTGCTGCTGGATGGTCTCGAGATCACGCAGTTCACCTACTTCCAGCAGTGCGGCGGCGTGGACCTCGATCCTATCTCTGTCGAGCTTACCTATGGCCTCGACCGCATCGCCGCCTACCTGCAAGGAGTGGACGATGTCTTCGATGTTCGCTGGTCCGACAGCGTAACGTATCGCGAGGTGCGCCTGGCCGAAGAGCGGCAGTTTTCGGCGTATAGCTTCGATCATGCCGACGCCGCCTCGACGCGCAAGCACTTCGAGATCAGCGAGGCTGAGGCCGCGCGCCTTCTCGCCGCGTACGGAAAGCTGAAGGGGGCGGAGAAGGAGCGGTTTCCGGTTTTGCAGGCGTACGATTTCTGCCTGAAATGTTCGCACCTCTTTAATCTGCTCGACGCGCGCGGCGCCATTTCCGTCACGGAACGCGCGGCCATGATCGGTCGCGTCCGCAAGCTCGCAACGCAAGTCGCCCGCGCATGGCTCGACCAGCGCAGCGCGAATGCGATAGCGGCCGCCGAAGAACCCTCGCCCGGCTTGGGAGTACGCGCTTGACGCCGAAAGGGAGGTGGCAAACGAAACGGGCGGGTGCGAAGCCGCGGCCACAGGCCTCGCCGATGAAGACCGTCGGCGATCTCCTCTTTGAAATCGGCTGCGAAGAGATTCCGGCGGGAATGATCTCGAAGGCTTCGCAAGAACTTAAAGCAATTCTTGCGAATCACCTGTCGGCCGCGGGATTGGTCGTCGGGCCGACAGCTCAAGAAGCAATTGAGGCATTTGGCGCACCACGCCGCCTCGTCGCGATCGCCCGCAATCTTCGCCTGAAGCAGGAGGACGTCTCGCGAGAAGTCATTGGCCCACCGAAGGCGATTGCCTTCGATGCCGCGGGCGAGCCGACCCGCGCCGCCATGAGCTTCGCCGAAAAGCAGGGGATCCCCGTCTCGAAGTTGATGGTCGTCCCAACGCCTAAGGGCGACTATGTCGCCGCGAAGCAGATGATTCTCGGAAGACCGGCGGCAAAAATCCTCGCGGAGATCCTTCCTCAAGTCCTGCGTGAGATTTCCTGGCCCCGCTCCATGTACTGGACCGGCGCGCACGGCCCGCGCTTCATTCGCCCCATTCGCTGGATCGTGGCGCTGCTCGATGGGCGCGTCGTTCCGTTTTCATTCGCGGGCGTTCAGGCCGGAGATCGCACCGACGGCCACCGCTTCCTCGGAAAGCGCGGCATCCAGGTTCGCAACGACCGCGAGTACGAGCAGAAGTTGAAGTCGAACTTCGTCCTGTGCCGTCCGGAAGAGCGACGCAAAAAGATCGAGGCGGAAATTCGTGCGGCAGCTTCGAAGATGGGCCTTCGGGCGCATCAGGACCCCGGCCTCCTTGAGCTGGTTACCTTCCTCAATGAGTACCCGTCCGTGATTCGCGGCGAGTTCGATCCCGCGTTTCTCTCGCTCCCCGATGAGATTCTGATCACGGTGATGCGCGGCCACCAGAAATATTTCGCACTCGAAAAGCGCGATGGCGAACTCGCGCCGCATTTCCTGGCAGTCATCAATCTTCCCAAGGATCCGAAGGGGCTGATTCGGGCCGGTCACGAGCGAGTCCTACGCGCGCGCTTTGCGGACGCGCAATTTTTCTGGGATGCGGACCAGCGGTGCAACTTGGGCGACTATCTGCCCAAGCTCGCGGCGGCCACCTATGAATCGCGCCTGGGCAGCTACGCGGATAAAGTCGAACGCATGCGTTCGCTCGCGCGCTGGCTTGCCGAGCAGTGGTTTTCGAGCGGCATCGCCCACGCAGACGTGGCTGGCTCCGACCGCGCCGCCGAACTCGCCAAATGCGACCTGGTCACGGAAATGGTCGGTGAGTTTCCCGAGCTGCAGGGAGTCGTTGGCGGTTTGTACGCGCGGGCCCAGGGTGAATCCGAGGATATAGCCTGGGCCGTCTACGATCATTATAAGCCGCTAGGCCTAGACGAACCCCTGCCGCGCAATTTGACAGGTTGCATCCTCTCTCTCTCCGATAAGCTCGATTCGCTCATGGCCTGCTTTGCCGTGGGCGCGGTCCCCACAGGTTCAAGTGATCCTTTCGCACTGCGACGCGCGGCGCTGGGAATCGCAAAAGTTATTCTTGAGCGCAAGCTTCCCATTTCAATTTCGGCGATGATTTCCGCGGCGGCGCGCGGCCTGCGCGAGCACCCGCCGCGCATCGAGGCGTCGGAAGCCGCGCAGAAGCAGGTGATCGATTTCATTCTCGAACGGGCGCGCTTCATCCTGCGCGAGCGGCGCGGCTTCGCATACGACGAAATCAACTCCGCCTTCGCGGCCGGGGCGGACGATCTGGTGGACGCCGCCGAGCGTGCTGCGGCAGTGAAAGCCATTCGCCAAACCCGGAACTTTTCGCCGCTCGCCGCCAGTTTTAAGCGCATCCGCAACATCATGGAAAAATCCGCGGACCGCGCCGACAAGGGTCAACACGTCGTGAACAAAGATTTGCTTCGCGAGGCGGCCGAACTGCAGCTCCATACCGTTGCGCTGAAGGTTGGCGAAGAAGCCTCGCGCCGCAGGCGGGCGGGAAAATATCGAGAAGCGCTTGAGAAAATTTCCGAGCTTCGCCCATCCGTGGATTTCTTCTTCGATAAGGTTCTAGTGATGGCTGAAGATGCCGAAATTCGTCGAAACCGCATCGCACTACTTGCGGGATTACTTAAGGAATTTTCGACGATCGCGGACCTTTCGCTTTTAGGCGCGGAAGAAGTGAAAGTGGAATCGTAGATCTTCGCGATTCCGAAATTTTGAATGTGAAGTCCGATGTGAGATGTGGGCGCGCCGACGCAGGTCGCCGCTATGCGGCCGCTGGATTCGGCGGCTGAAATGGGAAGCTGAGGCAAGGCGTTATACGACGAAATCCTAGAGGAGAAAAATGAAATACCTATATTTTTTCGGAGCGGGCAAGGCGGATGGCACGGGCGACATGCGGGACCTCCTCGGCGGCAAGGGGGCGGGCCTCGCTGAAATGACGCGCATCGGCCTTCCGGTGCCTGCCGGGTTTACGATCACCACCGAGACGTGCAACTACTATCTGACTCACAGCCATAAATACCCCAAGGAATTGCACGCCGAGGTCTCAAAGGGCATCGCGCGCCTGGAAAAGTTAACGGGAAAAGAACTAGGCGGCGCGAAAGACCCCTTGCTTGTCAGCGTTCGCTCTGGTTCCGCGCGCTCCATGCCCGGAATGATGGAGACGATTCTCAACCTTGGCCTGAATGAAAAATCGGTCGAAGGTCTTGCAAAGGCTACCGATAACGCGCGCTTTGCCTACGATGCCTACCGCCGCTTCGTCCAGATGTACTCGAGCGTAGTGATTGGGCTCCCCAAGGAGGAGCTCGAAGAGAAGCTGCGCCACATGAAAAAGCAACTCAACGTAAAGGACGATACCCAAGTAACCGCTGATGGATGGCGGCGGCTCGTCGGTGAGTACAAGCAATACTTCAAGCAGAAGACCGGCAAGGATTTTCCCGAAGATCCACAAGAGCAGCTTTGGGGCGCCATCGGCGCCGTATTCGAATCGTGGATGGGCGAAAAGGCGGTCACCTACCGGCGCGTGGAAAAAATCACCGGCCTCCTGGGCACCGCCGTCAACGTGGTGCAGATGGTTTTCGGCAATACGGGAGAGGAATCGGGCACCGGTGTCTGCTTTACCCGCGACCCCTCTACCGGCGAGAAAACCTTTTTCGGCGATTTCCTTCTGAACGCCCAGGGTGAAGACGTGGTGGCGGGGATTCGCACGCCCATGCACCTTAGCGAAATGTCAAAAAAAATGCCGAAGGTTTACAAGCAGCTTGAAACCGTCCGCGCCAAGCTCGAAAAGCACTATCGCGATATGCAGGACATGGAATTCACCGTCGAGCGCGGCAAGCTCTACATGCTTCAGACGCGCACCGGCAAGCGCTCGCCTTCGGCGGCGTTCCGAATCGCGGTAGATATGGCCAACGAGAAGCTGATCAAAGTTGAAGAAGCACTTGAACGCATCAAGCCCGAGGACATCGAGCGCCTCTTCTATCCGATTCTCGATCCGAAGCTCCAGCGAAGCGAACTTGCTAGCCGCAAGCTCGCCGAAGGAATCAATGCCGTGCCCGGCGCGGCGGTGGGCAAGGCCGTCTTCACGGCGCAGGAAGCCGAGGAATGGGCGCAGCGCGGTGAAAAGGTGATTCTCGTTCGCCGCGAAACCAGCCCGGAGGACGTGGGCGGCATGTATGTCGCCCAGGGTATTTTGACGGCCACCGGCGGAAAGACCAGTCATGCCGCAGTGGTGGCTCGCGGGTGGGGTAAGTGCTGCATCGTTGGCGCAGAGAAGGTGGATATAGACGCCAACGCGAAAAAGATGAGCGTCAATGGGCGCGTCGTGAGCCAGGGTGACTGGGTCACCCTCGATGGCGGCGATGGCTCGGTCTACACGGGCGAAATCCCGCTGCAGCGCCCGGAGCCTCCCAAGGCGTTTGAAACCTTAATGAAGTGGGCGGACAAGATTCGCAAGATCAATGTGCGCACCAATGCGGATACGCCACACGATGCTCGCCTTGCTCGCACCATGGGCGCGCAGGGCATCGGTCTTTGCCGCACCGAGCACATGTTCTTCAAGGATTTCGAGCATCCCGAAAAAAGCGCTGAGCGCCAGCAGGCGATTCAGGAAATGATTCTCGCCGATACCTCGCAGGCGCGCCGCACGGCGCTCGATAAGCTTCTGCCATTCCAGCGCCGCGATTTCACCGGCCTGTTCGAGGCGATGGACGGCTTGCCGGTCACGATCCGCTTGATTGATCCGCCGCTCCATGAGTTTGTGCCTCACGATCCCGCAAAGCAGGCCGAGCTTGCCAAGAAGATTGGCATCTCCGCGGAGCAGGTAGCGCGCCGCGTGGACCAGCTCCACGAGGCGAACCCGATGCTCGGCCATCGCGGCTGCCGCCTTTCAATCACCTATCCGGAAATTCTCGAGATGCAGGTGCGGGCGATCATCGAAGCCGCCATAGGTTGCCAGAAGCGCGGCATTAAAGTTTTACCTGAGATCATGCATCCGCTCACTTTGGATAAAAAGGAGCTGAAAATTTTGGAGACGGCCACGCGTCGCGTGGCGGACGCGATCATTTCGGAAGCTAATGTAAAACTTGAATATCTCGTCGGCACGATGATCGAGTTGCCGCGCGCAGCGCTGCTCGCAGGCCAGATCGCCGAGGTAGCCGAATTCTTCTCTTTCGGCACGAACGACCTTACGCAAACCACCATGGGCCTCTCCCGAGACGACGCCGGCCGCTTCCTGCCGGAGTACGTGGACCAGAGCAAGGCAGCCATTTTCTCCGCCGACCCCTTCCAGACTCTTGACCAGGAAGGCGTGGGCATGCTGATCCGCTGGGCCATCGAGAAGGGGCGGAAGACGCGCCCGAAGCTCAAGATCGGAATTTGCGGCGAACACGGCGGCGATTCGGAGAGCGTGAAGTTCTGCCACCGCGTGGGAATGAACTACGTGAGCGCGTCGCCCTTCCGCGTGGCGATCGCGCGGCTGGCTGCGGCGCAAGCCGTGATCGAGGATGGAAAGCGCAAGGGCAAGAAGGCTTAGCCGCGAAAGCGCCTTTGGCGCGACGCAGGAGGGCCCAGGGTGGCTGGCGAAGAGGCGAAATCGCGACCGGTAGTCGTTGGCATCTGCGGCGGGACGGGCTCCGGCAAGACGACGCTCACGCGCCGGGTTGTCGAAGCCCTCTCCGCCACCGGCGTAGCGCTGCTGCAGCAGGACAATTATTACAAGGACCAATCCGCTCTCTCGCCTGCCGAGCGCGATAAACTGAACTTCGATCATCCGGACGCCGTCGAGATGCCGCTGCTGATCGAGCATGTGCGCCGGTTGCGCGCCGGCGAGCCGGTCTCGCGCCCGAGCTACGATTTCACCGCCCATCGCCGCGCAGCCGAGATGGTGGAAGTTGCGCCGTACCCGGTGCTCGTCGTCGAAGGCATCCTCATCTTCGCCAACGAAGACTTGCGCCGGCTAATGGACCTGAAAGTCTTCGTGGATACGCCCGCGGACCTGCGTTTTATCTGGAGGCTGAAGCGTGATACCGAGGACCGCGCTCGCACCGTCGAATCCGTCGTCCACCAGTACCTCTCTACGGTGCGTCCCATGCACCTCGAATTCGTCGAGCCCTCGAAGCGATTCGCGGACGTGCTGATTTCCGAGGGCGGTCGCAACCAGGCCGCCGTGGACCTGGTGCTCCAAAAGATACGCTCCCTCGCCGGGCGCGTCAGCGCGGATTGAAACCGGGCAGCCCCTTACTTCCAGGTGAACTCCTGCAAATGAGGATACGCGGCCACGAGCGGCGACGGCGCGGCTACCTCGCTTCCGCCGAGCAGACGAATCAAATCCAGCGCGTTCACGGCGGCCTTGCCAAGATTGTGGTTATTAGTGACGACGAAAGTTGTGTCGGCGCTTGCAGCCACTTCTTCCGCGCGGTCCTTCCACTGCTTTAGCTCCTCGCGCGAATAAAGATAATCGTAGCGGTCGCGAACACTCGCCGATTCGGCGAACCACTGCGCGTAATTGCGCCCGTGCAGGCGAATGTAGCCGATGGACGACGTTGCATGGGACGCCGGCCGAATCGCGCGCCCGAGCAGCGGTTGGTCAATATTGCACACGCCCGCCCCCAGCGACGCGAGCCATTCGAGGATTTCGGGTTTGTTCCAACTCGCGTGCCGGATTTCGATCACCAGCGGATACGCATGAAAATGCGCGGCCACCTTCCCCACGTGCGCCCGGTTTTCCGGCGTGCACTTGAACGAAATCGGGAATTGCGCCAGCACGGCGCCCAGCCGTCCGTCGGAGGCGAGCGCGTCGAAGCCGGCCCGCGCCTCGGCCACGTCCTTTTGCGTCGCGCGAATCGTGCTCGCGGAAGTGGATTCGACTGCCGCCATCGGCGAATGCGTGAACGCTCGATAGAGTTTCGCTGTAAAAACGAAGCGCGGATTTGCCGCCGCCACGGCTCGGCACCAATCGCGGGCCGTCTGGGGCTTGATGCTGCCGTAGAACGATGTGTTGATCTCGACCAGATCGAAAAATCGCGCCACGTATTCCAGCCGCTGCAAGCCCTTCAGCGCGCGTGGATAGACGATGCCCGCCCAATCGTCGTATGCCCAGCCAGCCACGCCAACCTTTATCGTCCCCGCCATCGCTCTATCCTACGCCGCGCGTTGCGAGAGGGGAATGTCGGCGCCGCCGGCAGGCAAGGGTTGAGCAGGGTTGAGCGCACTATCGCGGCCACAACGCCGCTCTATTGGAATACTTTTACGCGGATCACTTTTTCGCCGGAGAAGGTGACGAACGTGGTCCGCGCTGGCGGCGCGCCGTAGATCCAATCCTCGGTCTCATTTCCGGTATTGGGATCGCGCGACCGGACTTTCTTGTCAGGCCGGCCCATTGCCGCCGTCACCATTTCCTGGTCCATGCCGACGATGGCGTGGTGCTCCTTGATCGCCTGCTGCACCGGCGGCGGCAGCGTATCAATCCAATTGACGGTCGCCGAATGGCTCGAGAAGTCCAGAAGCTGACCCAAATAGGCCTTCACTTGGTCGGCCGTAAGGTCCGGCACGGGCTGGCCGAAATCGAGAATCAACGTGGTGCCCAGGCCTTCGTTGGGATTATCGCGGACCACCGGAGGCGCCGTTTCGGTCGGCCCGATGCCTATCTGCAAGTGCTGCAGCAGGTGAAAGGGCTTCTTGCCGCCGCCATTAATCTGAAACTCGATCTGATGGGAGCCAAACTCGATTTTCGTGATTTGCACGCGGTCGCCCGCATTGGCGCAGACACCCTGGTCCCTCAAGTCGTACTGCAATTCCTTGGCGTTGATGGGTTTTCCGGCCTCGAGCTTGAATCCCTTTTTCCCGCGCGGCAGCGGGACCACGGCCTTGGCGAATTCACCGTCCACGAAGCGAACGATTTCGAGGCGCGATTTCTCCTGCAGCCGCGAATCGGGTTTTTCCGCGTGGCCGTCCGGCGATTTAGGCTTGGCAGAACTGGGGGCAGGGGCTGGAAGGGAAGATGGCGCGTTGGCAGTGGGGGCTTGTGCCCGCGTGGCCCTGGGCGAAATCGTAATGCACAGCGTAACCGCGGCGGCAAACGCGAGCGTGGGCGTGAATAGACGCATCTCAGTCTCTGCCCGATTTCATTCTAGGTCATTTTGCCGCGGGGGAGAAGGGGCGCTTAGGCATAGCCCTGATGCAAACTTCCGTCATTCAGCGCGTTGACTTTTGCGGGCGGCCGACCTACGATCATTCGTTAAGAAATAGACGCTGGGACGTTCCTTCGCGCAGGTGATGGAGCTTCGCAGTTCGCCTGTGTTTTTCGTCGCTAAGCCAATCTGCAGCGGATTTTAGGGAAGGATTGTCGTTCGGGGAAGCCAGCGGTGCGTTTGTCGCCGCCCAGCGGCTGGGAAATCTTTGTTCGTTTTTTGCAACGCCAACTCTGATTTTGCGGAGGAAGAATGCCAGTCAAGGTAGGAATCAACGGTTTTGGACGCATCGGCCGCAATATTTTCCGCGCGGCGCTGGGTGATCCCGCGATTGAAATCGTCGCCGTGAACGATATTACGGATTCGAAGACGCTCGCGCACCTGCTCAAATACGATTCGATTCTCGGCAATTTGCCGAATAAGGTGACGAACAGGGAAGACTCGATCTCCGTGGACGGCAAGCCGATCAAAGTGTTCCGCACGAAAGACCCGGCCGAGCTTGATTGGGCATCGGTTGGCGCGAAGCTCGTAGTGGAATCCACCGGCCTCTTCACCAAAGGCGCGGACGCACGCAAGCACATCCGCGGCCCGGTGAAGAAGGTGATCATTTCCGCTCCGGCCGCTGATCCGGACCACACGCTGGTGCTCGGCGTGAATGAAAAGACGTACGATGCGGCGAAGCACGACGTCGTATCGAATGCCTCCTGCACCACGAACTGCCTCGCCCCCGTCGCGAAGGTGCTCCAGGACGCATTCGGCATTTCGGTCGGCACGATGACCACGATTCACTCCTACACGAACGACCAGAAATTGCTCGACCTGCCGCACAAGGACCTGCGCAGGGCGCGTGCCGCGGCGCTTTCAATGATTCCGACCTCGACCGGCGCGGCCAAGGCGCTGCACCTCGTCATTCCGGAACTGAAAGGCAAGCTCGATGGATATGCGATGCGCGTGCCCACGCCCAACGTCAGCGTCGTGGACCTGACGGTGATGACTGAAAAGCCGGCCACCCCGGCGACCGTCAATGCCGCCATGAAATCCGCGGCCGAAGGCCCCATGAAGGGCATCCTCGAATACACCGAAGAGGAACTGGTCTCGGTGGATTTCCGCGGCAATTCGCACTCGTCCATCGTGGATGCCGGATACACACGCGTCGTAGGCGCCAATTGCGTGAAGGTGCTCGCGTGGTACGACAACGAGTGGGCCTATTCCTGCCGTTGCCGCGATTTGATCAAATTCATGGCGGCCAAGCTCTAGCACGCGGGCGCGGCAACCCGGAATAACGATGAACAAACTTTCCATTCGCGATCTGGACCTGAAGGGCAAGCGCGTCTTCATCCGCGCCGATTTCAACGTCCCGCTCGATGCGGGAAAAGTCGCGGACGATACGCGCATCCGCGAGACGCTGCCCACTCTTCGCCTTGCGGCTGAACGGGGCGGCCGGCTCGTTCTGGCTTCGCACCTGGGCCGGCCCAAGGGCAAGCGCGATCCGAAGTACAGCCTCGCGCCGGTAGCCGCGCGGCTCGGCGAACTGCTGGGTAAGCCGGTGCAATTCGCGCCGGATTGCGTGGGTGCCGAAGCGGAGGCGAAGAGCAAGGCCTTGCGCGATGGGGAAGCGCTGTTGCTCGAAAATGTCCGCTATCACGCAGAAGAAGAGGCGAACGATCCGGAATTCTCGCGTCAACTCGCCGCCCTGTGCGACGGCCTCTTCGTCTGTGACGCATTCGGCTCCGCGCATCGCGCCCACGCCTCCGTCGTCGGCATCGTGAAATTCGTCCGGCAGGCCGCGGCTGGTCTGCTGATGGAAAAAGAGCTGACCTATCTCGGCGGCGCGATTTCGAATCCGGAGCGCCCGTTCGTCGCCGTGCTCGGCGGCGCGAAGGTCTCGGACAAAATCGAAGTGGTGCAGAACCTGATGAAAGTCGCCGACGCCATGCTGATTGGCGGCGCCATGGCATACACATTCCTGAAGGCGCAAGGAATGCCGATCGGCAAATCGCTCGTGGAAAACGATAAGTTAGGTCTCGCGCGCGAGTTGCTCGATGCGGCGAAGCAGCGCAAGTTCCTCCTATTGCTGCCGGTGGACCACGTGCTTGCGGAATCGCCGGACGCGACTGCCACGCGCATCACCGGCGTCGCAGACACTCCCGATGGCTGGATGGGCCTCGATATCGGCCCGCGTACGATCGAGCTCTTCCGGCAGGAAATCGCCAAGGCGAAGACGGTCGTCTGGAATGGCCCGCTCGGGATGTTCGAAAAGCCCGCGTTTGCGCAAGGCACGCTCGGTATCGCCCGCGCCGTCGCCGCGGCAACCAAAGCTGGCGCTACGACGATCATCGGTGGCGGCGATTCCGTTGCTGCCGTCGAACGCGCCGGTGTGGTCTCGCAGATTTCGCATATATCTACTGGTGGCGGCGCATCGCTTGAATTTCTAGCCGGCGAAACATTGCCCGGCGTCGAAGCGCTCACGGACAAACCCTAAAGCCCAAGGAGCGCCAGTGCGACGCGCGGTGATTGCCGGGAACTGGAAAATGTTCAAGACGCAGGAGGAAACACGCGCATTTTTCGCGGCGTTCATGCCTCTCGCGGCGCAGGCGAACCATTGTGATGTAATCATCGCGCCGCCCTTTACGGCCCTCGCCGCCGCGGCGGAAGCGGTGCGCGGGTCCCAAATCGGCATCGCCGCGCAAAATGTGTTTTGGGAGCGCGAAGGCGCGTTCACCGGCGAAATCTCGCCGCGAATGATCCATGAGGCCGGATGCCGCGCGGTGATTATCGGCCATTCCGAGCGCCGGCAGCTCTTCGGCGAGACGGATGAAAACGTGAACCGCAGGACGAAAGCGGCGCTGGCCGAAGGGCTCACGCCCATCGTCTGCGTGGGTGAGACGCTCGACGAACGCGAGGCCGCCCGCACCCACGACGTGTTGCGCAGGCAATTTGATGGCGGGTTCGCCGCGTTGACCGTCGCGGACTTCTCGCGTATTCTCGTAGCTTACGAACCGGTCTGGGCCATCGGCACGGGCCGCACAGCCACGCCGGAAATTGCCGCCGAGGCTCACGGGTTCATCCGCAAGCTCGTCGCGGGCCAGTTTGGCGCCGAATCCGCCTCCGCGCTGCGAATTCTCTATGGCGGCAGCGTGAAGCCGGAGAACATCAAGGGCCTGATGGCGCAAAATGAAATTGATGGCGCGCTGGTTGGCGGGGCGAGCCTGGACGCAAAGTCGTTCGCCGCGATCGTGAACTACGCGCACTAGCGCGCCGATAGAAACACCGGACTATCCGGGTTATGGGAGTTGGAGATGCCAAGTTGGGGAAAATGGACGGTTGCAGTTCTGGCGGCGATGCTGCTGGTGTGGTTCGGTTGGCACGTGCCGTATCTGCTCGTCACGCTGCACGTCCTGCTCTGCTTCATTTTGATCGTGGTGATCATGCTGCAGAGCGGCTCGGCCGCGGACTTGGCCGGCGCCTTCGGTGGCGCTGGCAGCCAGACGGCCTTCGGCCCTCGTGGCGCCACAACCTTCCTTTCGCGCGCGACTACGTGGTGCGCCATCGCTTTTATGATGACTTCGCTCACGCTTTCGGTGCGGCGCAGTTCTGGCGAGCCCGGCGGTATCGGCTCGATCCTCGAGCAGGTGAATCCGACGGCCCCGGCTCCCGCGCAGTCGAAGGCGACTGTGCCTGCAAAGCCGGCGCAAACGCCTGCTCCCAAGAAGTAGCAAATTTTTGCTAGAATCGGCTCGTTGGCAGTCCTCGCAGTCGTCCTTTGCGGTCGTGGCGGAACTGGCAGACGCACCAGCTTGAGGGGCTGGCGGTAGCAATACCGTGGTGGTTCGAATCCACTCGACCGCACCATCCTCTTATTCCATAGCTCCATGCAAACCAAAACGGATTTTGCTGCGCGCCGAAAGAAGCTGTTTGGGCGGCGGTCCTTTTCCGGTGCAAAGGCCGTGATTCGCGAGCGCGGGCGCTATTGAGCGTCTACGCCGATACCAGCTTCTTTGTTTCGCTGTACCTGCCGAACGAGCATTCGGCGGAGGCGAGCCGCAGGATGGCTGCGGGGCCGCGCGTGT
>Ga0134126_10001950_pt1 | contig 26203 bp, 25 predicted proteins | sample KB31752_FD_96881 | JGI IMG/M metagenome (GOLD analysis project Ga0134126, IMG submission 96881) | Terrestrial soil microbial communities with excess Nitrogen fertilizer from Kellogg Biological Station, Michigan, USA - KB3-175-2 | ecosystem: Environmental > Terrestrial > Soil > Unclassified ... | reverse complement strand
TGCACCACCTCGGCCACCTCGGCGCGGCTGGCGTTGACGCAGGTAAGGTGCGCGGCCGGCGTCAGCCTGGTCTCGGCCAGCATGCGGGTGACGGTGCGGTGGGTGCGATCGCGGGTCGAGCCGCCGGCGCCGTAGGTAACCGAGACGAACTCCGGCTTCAGCGGCTCCAGCCGGCGGATCGCCTTCCACAGCGTCTCCTCGGCCTCGGGCGTCGCCGGCGGCGAGAACTCGAACGAGACCCGCACGTGCTTGTCCCGCCCGCCGGCGCGGGCGATCGGGCCCAGAGCGGACTCTCTGGCGGACTCAGGGGCGGATACTGGCGCGTTCATGCGACCCTCCGGATACGCTCGGACTTGTGCTCGGCCACCCAGACCTTGACGGTCAGCCCGCCTTCGCCGGCCGGCGGCAGGGTGACGGCGGTGACCTTGGCGAGGCCGCCGGCGGCGGCCCAGCGCTCGATCTCGTTGTCGAAGAAGCCGAGGCGGCGATGGCGATGCTCGGCGCGCAGGAACTCCAGGTCGTGCGGCGCGAAATCGATGATCAAGAGCTTGCCACCCGGTGCGACCAGCCGGGCGGCGGCGGCCACCGCCGCGGCCGGTTCGCCGAGGTAGTGCAGCACCTGGTGGGCGACGACGAGGTCGGCCTCGCCGTCGGCCAGCCCCACGTCGAGGATGTCGCCGTGGCGCAGCTCGCAGGCCGCGAGCCCGGCGCCGGCGACGTTGCTGCGCGCCACGTTCAGCATCTGGCGCGAGAGATCGAGGCCGACCGCACTGGAGGCTCTGGCGCCCAGCAGCGTCAGCATGCGGCCGGTGCCGGTGCCGAGGTCGACCAGCCGACGGAACGGGCCCTCGCCCGCCGCTTCCAGGATCGCCGCCTCGACCGCCGCCTCGGACACGTAGAGCGAGCGGATCTGGTCCCACTGGCTGGCGTTGTCGGCGAAATAGGCGGCGGCCTGAGCGGCGCGCTCGGCGGCGACGCCCTCCAGCCGCTCGGCGTCGCGCAGCAGCGTCGCGTCCTCGCGGGAGATCAGCGAGAGCGTCGCATCCAGCATGTCGCGCGCCGGGCCCGCGCCGGCGAGGCGATAGAACACCCAGGCGCCGTCCGGGAAGCGCTCGACCAGGCCGGCTTCGGCCAGCACCTTCAGGTGCCGCGAGACGCGCGGCTGGCTCTGGCCGAGGATGCGGGTCAGCTCCAGCACCGCCAGTTCCTCACGGGCCAGCAGCGCGAGGATGCGCAGGCGGGTCGCCTCACCCGCCGCGCGCAGCACTTCGACCGTCTGATCCGACGTGATCGGCATGGGATATAAAGATATCTTTATGTCCTAACCGTCAAGTCACAATACGAGCGCCGACGCCCTGCGTCCTTGAAGACGCCCGCACCGCGGGCTGCTCAGGATGGCGAACAGTGTCGGCCTGCAACACAATTCGTCGTGGCGAGGCGCGCTCGCAGAGCGCGTCTCGAACAACGAACGACAGGAATTTGCTGAAGTGCGGCTCTGCGCGGGTGTGGCGGTCGCGCAACCCCAGATAAATGGGGATGAAATAGCTAAGTTCAAGAGTTGGCGGCAACGCTTCGCGCGCGTAAAAGCACGCTCGCGGACAAACCCATTTTCATCAACGACCACCCCCGGCTCCCCTCGGAGACCGGGCGCTTTCCGTCCGCGCGTCTATTTCGAAACAGCCTTCAAGGATCTCATGAATCTAGCCCTGGCATCGCAAACGCTCTTCCTTCCTACCAACCTCCAGCTGCGCCGCACCCAGCAGCGCCGCACCGGCGCCGGCCGCTTCGAGCCGATCGCCACCATCTTCTGGGCCCTGGCGAGCCTGATCGCCGCGTGCGTGGCCGCGTTCGCCTAACACCACCCTAGTCGCTTAATGAGCCGCGCCGCGTGGTCCGAACCCGCCCGGCGCGGCTTCTGCTATTCGATCACCGCACTCGCCAGCGGCTCGCCGGCGAAGAAGCGGCGCAGATTCTCGCGCGTCAGGTCGACCATCTGCGGCAGCGCGCCGGACGTCGCGCCGGCCGCGTGCGGCGAGAGCACCACGTTCGGCACGTCTGCCCAGCGCTCGGCCGGGGTCGGCTCGGTCTCGAACACGTCGAGCGCCGCCATCCCGAGCGTCCCCGCCTTCAGCGCCGCGATCAGCGCCCGCTCGTCGACCAGCTGGCCGCGCGCCACGTTGACCAGCAGCCCGTGCTCGCCCAGCGCCTCGATCACCTGCCGGTCGATCAGCTTGCGGTTCTCCTCGCCCGCGCGGGCGGCGACGATCAGGATGTCGCTGTCCTCGGCCAGCGCCAGCAGGCTCTCCGCGCGCGGCCAGGGCGCGTCCGGCTTTTCGTTCGGTCCCCACCAAGCGATCTTCAGCCCGAAGGTCGCCGCGCGCCGCGCCACCGCCTCGCCGATCGCCCCCAGCCCAACGATCCCCAGCCGATGGCCGGCCAGCGAGCGGGTGATCCGCTTCTCGGTCGGCCGCCAGCGGCCCTCGCGGACGATGGCGTCGCCCTCCAGCAGGTCGCGCCAGGCGGCCAGCATCAGCCCGATCGCCTGGTCGGCGACGTCCTCGTGGTTGACGCCGGGCGAGTGGCTGACCTTCAGCCCACGCTCGCTCGCCCAGGCCAGGTCGACGCCGTCATAGCCGGCGGTGAAGCAGGCGATCAGCCCCAGCCGCGGCAGGCTCTCGGCCAGTGCGCGGTCGATCGGGAACTCGCCGGCCACCACGATCGCGCCGATCGTGCCGCTGGCCTCCAGCGGCGGCGCCTGCCAGAGCCGCCAGACCGTGAAGTCGGCCTCCAGCATGGCCGCGATCGCGGCCAGGTGCGGCTGCACGACGAGGATGGCGGGCTTGTCGGACATGGCGCACCTGCAGCCTCACGCGCCCCAGGGAGCGCGCCCGTCGGGAAATAGCCCGGCCGGGGCGCGCTTGACGAGTCCCGGCGGCATGGCCGATCAACCGGCATGCGGCGCGTCGTGATCCTTGGCTGCTCCGGCTCGGGCAAGTCCACCTTCGCGCGCGCGCTCGGCGCCAGGCTCGGTGCGCCGGTCGTGCACCTCGACGCGCTCTTCTGGCAGCCGGGCTGGGTCGAACCGGAGAACGCGGCGTTCCGCGCCGCGGTGGCGGCCGCCATCGCCGGCGACGCCTGGGTCACCGACGGCAACTACGTGAGCCGCACCTTCGATCTGCGCCTGCCGCGCGCCGACACGGTGATCTTCCTGCACCAGCCGCGCTGGCTCTGCGTCTACCGCATCCTGTCGCGCTGGCTGTTCGCGTTCGGGCGGAATCGGCCCGACATGGCCGACGGCTGCGAGGAGAACCTCACCTGGGACTTCTTCCGCTGGACCTGGCAGTTCGAGTCCAAGCATCAGCCGCGGATCCTCGCCGCCGCCGAGGCCTATCCGACGCCGATCACCCACCTGCGCGGCGGTGCGGCGATTGCGCGGTTCCTGGCGGCCGCCGGCTAGGAGCCGCGAGCCGCCGGACAACCGTCCGAGCCGCCGCGCGTTCTGCTACTGGGCCGGGCTCCGACCTACGCTTGCCCCACGGCGCTGCAACGATGCGCGCCGTCAGGGGTTTAGCCCATGCGTGGCTGTGGGGGCCGCGTCAGTCGGAGACGGATTACATGAAGCTTCAAGTCGTATTGGCGGGAGCGGCCGTGATCGCCCTCGCCGCCGGCGCTGCTCAGGCGGCGACCCACCATCATCACAGAGCGTCCGGCAAGAGCGCCGGCGTCTACGCCGAGCCGGCGCAGCCGATCGCCTACTCCAAGCTGGATTCGTACCTGAAGGCTGGCGGCCACGCGCGCATGGCCCAGAACTGGGGCCTCGAGAGCACCGGCATGGCCGCCGGCTCGGCCGCCGGCGCCGGCGCCAACGCCAGCGCCGTCGCGCCGCAGAACGACATGGCCCAGCCGTCTGCGGGCGCTGCGCCGAGTATGGCTCCTGACCAGCAGGGCGCCGCCGCCCCGGCTCCCTCGACCGCGGCCCCGAATCCGCCGGCGACCGAGACCTCGCCGCCCTCGACCCAGGCCGCGCCCAACACCTCGGCCGCACCTGGCGGCGCCGCCGGGCCGCCTGGGACCGCGCCCCACTAAGGGCCCCATGAAGGGTCACTGACGGGCTGACGGGCAGACTTTCCGCCCCGCGCTGAAGAAAATCTCTCTGGCGCGGGGCGGCCCTGTCGCTAAATCGGCGGCGACGCTTTTTCCTGAGCCGGAGCCGCCAGTTGTCCGTCGCCGCCCTCTACCAGCCGTTCGAGTTCAAGGGCCTGAAGCTGCCCAACCGGGTCGTGATGGCGCCGATGACCCGCTCGGCCTCGCCGGACGGCGTGCCCACCGACGAAGTCGCCGCCTACTACGCGCGGCGCGCCGCCGCCGACGTCGGCCTGATCATCTCAGAGGGCACCGGCGTCGCCCGCCCCGCCTCGCTCAACGATCCCAACATCCCGAGATTCCACGGCGAGGCCGAGCTCGCCGGCTGGAAGAAGGTGATCGATGCGGTGCACGCCGCCGGCGGCCTGATGGCGCCGCAGCTCTGGCACGTGGGCGCCGTGCGCAGCCGCCGCGAGGATTGGGCGCCCGCCGGGCCCTACGACAGCCCCTCCGGCATCTCCAGCCCGGGCCACCGCTTTGGCGAGCCGATGAGCGACGTCGACGTCGCCGACGCCATTGCCGCCTTCGCCTCGGCCGCCGCCAGCGCCAGGCGGCTCGGCTACGACTGTGTCGAGCTGCACGGCGCGCACGGCTACCTGATCGACCAGTTCTTCTGGGACGGCACCAACGAGCGCGACGACCTGTTCGGCGGTCCGACCATTGGCCAGCGCGCCAACTTCGCGGCGGAAATCCTGAAGGCGGTGCGCGCTGCGGTGGGTCCCGACTATCCGGTGATCATCCGCCTCTCGCAGTGGAAGCAGCAGGACTTCGCCGCGCGCCTCGCGCCGACGCCGGCCGACATGGAGGCCTGGTTGCAGCCGCTGGCCGACGCCGGCGCCGACGCCTTCCACTGCTCGCAGCGCCGGTTCTGGGAGCCGGAGTTCGAGGGCAGCGACCTCAACTTCGCCGGCTGGGCCAAGAAGCTGACCGGCAAGCCGTCGATCACCGTCGGCTCGGTCGGCCTCACCGGCGAGTTCATCGCGGCCTATGGGGGCGAGGCCTCCAAGCCCGCCTCGCTCGACCGGCTGATCGCCATGCTGGAACGCGGCGACTTCGACCTCGTCGCCGTCGGCCGCGCCCTCCTGCAGGACCCGCTCTGGTCCGAAAAGGTCCGCGACGGCCGCACCGCCGAATTGATGGACTTCGAACGCTCGGCGATGGCGACGCTTTACTGAGCAGAACGCGACCCTACATCCGCTCTTCCCCGCGCAGGCGGGGACCCAGGCTTTTTCTGAAACCTCGCGCCTTGCGATAAAACGCCTGGACCCCCGCCTGCGCGGGGGAGAGCGGAAGTTGGAGATGTCGGAACCCATTCACGGCGCACTGGTGCTTTTTTCTGGCGGGCAGGACTCCAGCGTCTGCCTGGCGTGGGCGCTGGCGCGCTACAGCCATGTCGAGACGGTGGGGTTCGACTACGGGCAGCGGCATGCCGTGGAGCTCGAGCAGCGCAAGGTGGTGCGCGCCGAGCTGGCGCGGCGGTTCCCGGCCTGGGCGGTGCGGCTGGGGCCCGACCACCTGCTGGACATCAAGGGGTTCGGCGCGATCGGCGAGACGGCGATGACCGCCGAGAAGGCGATCGAGATCACCGAGAAGGGACTGCCCTCGACCTACGTCCCCGGCCGCAACCTGGTGTTCCTCACCTACGCCGCCGCGCTGGCCGACCGTCTCTCGCTGAAGACCCTGGTCGGCGGCATGTGCGAGACCGACTTCTCCGGCTATCCGGACTGCCGGCGACGCACGATCGATGCGATGGAGAGCGCGCTGGAGCTCGGCATGGAGCGCGTCTTTCCGATCAAGACGCCGCTGATGCGGCTGACCAAGGCCGAAACCTGGGCGCTCGCCAAGGCGCTGGGTGGCGAGGACCTCGTCGAGCTGATCCGGGCCGAGAGCCACACCTGCTACCTCGGCCGGCGCGAGCCGATGCACGCCTGGGGCGCCGGCTGCGGCCACTGCCCGGCCTGCGAGCTGCGCGCCAACGGCTGGCATGACTGGGTGGCGAGCGGCCGCCCGGCCTTGGCCAACGCGGCGGCGTGAGCGGCCGATGACCTGCTCGGTCCGATGACCTACTCGGTGAAAGAGATATTCCTCACGTTGCAGGGCGAGGGCGGCCAAGCCGGCCGCGTGGCGGTGTTCTGCCGCTTCGCCGGCTGCAACCTCTGGAGCGGGCTGGAGCGCGACCGCGCCGCCGCGGTCTGCACGTTCTGCGACACCGACTTCGTGGGAACGGACGGGCCGGGCGGCGGCAAGTTCAAGACGTCGGCGGACCTTGCGGCCGCGATCGCCGCGGCCTGGAGCGGGCCGCCGGAGAACCGGCTGGTGGTGCTGACCGGCGGCGAGCCGCTCCTGCAACTCGACGCGCCGCTGGTGGACGCGCTGCACGCGGCCGGCTTCTCGATCGCGCTGGAGACCAACGGCACGCTGGCCGCGCCGGCCGGCGTCGACTGGATCTGCGTCAGCCCCAAGGCCGATGCGCCGCTCGCCCAGACCAGCGGCCAGGAGCTGAAGCTGGTCTACCCGCAGGCCGGCGTCGATCCGGCGCGGTTCGAACATCTGGCGTTCGAGCGCTTCGCCCTGCAGCCGATGGACGGGCCGGACCGCGATGCGGCGACGCGCGCGGCCATCGCCTATTGCCTCGCCCACCCCCGCTGGCGTTTAAGCCTGCAGACCCACAAATACCTCGGCATCCCGTAAGGCGCTTCGCCAGAGCGGAACGCCGACCGAACCCTTCTTCCAAGATGAGCACCGAACCAGTCTTCGAGATCACGAAGGCCGCCGCCTTCGACGCCGCCCACCGCCTGCCCGACGGGCCAAACGCGAGCTACACGCGCCTGCACGGCCACTCGTTCCGCGTCGAGGCGACGCTCCGCGGGCCCGCGACGCCGCCGGTCGGCTGGGTCGGCGACCTCGGCGCGCTCGACGCGGCGCTGAAGGAGGTGGCGGGCGCGCTCGATCACGGCCTGCTGAACGAGACCCCCGGCCTGGAGAGCCCCACCCTGGAAGCGCTCTGCCTGCATTTCGGCGGGGCGCTCAAGCCCCGCTTCCCCGCCCTCGTCCGCATCGCCGTCTCCCGCCCCAGCATCGGCGAAAGCTGCGTGCTGAATCTGTAGTCCCTCCCCTCTTCCTGCCCCGCACCACAGAGTGCGGGGGAGGGGGACCGCCCGCCGCAGGCGGGTGGGTGGAGGGGGCGCAAGGCCGCCGAGCTGGTGTCGGCGACGTCGCCCTTGGCTATATCCTCCGGCTTGATTTGGCGCCGCCTTGCGCCCCCTCCACCACCGCGCTGCGCGCGGCGGTCCCCCTCCCCCGTTCGCTTCGCTACACGGGGCAGGAGCGCACCCTGTACGCACACCGGCCGGCGCCGGCGAGGATGTGGGAGATGCGCTCCACCTGCACGCCGGGCCCAAGCACCTGGCCGAACAGCGCCAGTTCCTCGCGGCAGAGGCCGGTGCAGAAGCGGGCCGCGGCGCAGACCGGGCAGTGGTGTTCCAGCAGCAGCAGGCCGCCCTCGTCCTCGCGGACCTCGGCCATGTAGCCTTCGCGCTCGCGGATCGCGGCCAACGCTGTCAGCCGCGCCTTCAGCGAAGCGGCCTCGCCGATCTCGGCGAGGTAGGCGGCGGCCTGGTCGGCGGTGCGCAGGGCGAGCAGCCGGTCGAGGCCTTCTTCGCCGAACACACGCCGCACCTGGCCGATCAGCTCGGCCGAGAGCCCGGCATGGGCGTCGGCGAAGCGCGCGTCGGCCGCTTCGGTCACCTGCCAGCGCCGCGCCGGCCGCCCGCGGCCCGACGGCGGCCGCGCCTCGGCCTCGGCCACCAGCCCCTCTTCGGCGAGCGCCTGCAGGTGCTGGCGGACCGCGGTCGGCGTAAGCTTCAGCCGCGCCGCCAGCGCGTCGGCCGCGATCGGGCCCTCGCGCTTGACGAGCGCCAGCACCGCCGGTCGACCGGTGGGCGCTACACCTCTGGAAGCCTGCGAGGCGTCTGTCATGCCTATTTTCTAAAGTTCAGACTTGCGTAATTCAAGCGCGGGGTATTTTCTCAAGGATATGCTTTCGAAATAGGGGGCAGGCGGCCATGTTCGAGCGATCCGGCGTCACCCTTGGCGAGCTGCAGCGGCTCGGTCGCAAGGTGGTGCGCAAGGGCGGCAAGCAGGTGCTGCTGATCGCCTCGGATGAGCGCCTGTTCGCCGTGGCCAACCGCTGTCCGCACGAGGGCTATCCCTTGAGCGAAGGCACGCTCGGCCCGCCCTGCGTGCTGACCTGCGACTGGCACAATTGGAAGTTCGACCTCGCCAGCGGCGAGACGCTGGTCGGCCGCGATCCGGTGCGCGCCTATCCGGTGCGCGTCGAGGACGGCGAGATCGCGGTCGACCTCGCCAATCCGCCGGCCGACCTGCAGCGCGAGCGGGCGCTGCGCGGCCTCCTCGCCGCCATCGCCGACGACGACCGCACCCGCATGGCGCGCGAGGTCGCCCGGCTGGAGCGCGCGGGCTTCGACGCGCGGCTGGCGCTGGTGCACGCGATCGAGGCGGTGAGCGAGCGGCTGGAAGGCGGCATGACCCACGCGCACGCGGCCGCCGCCGACTGGCTGGCGCTCAGCGAGCGTGCGCCGACCGCCGACCTGCGGCTCACGGCGCTGCTGGAGCCGGTCGGCCATCTCGCCCGGGATACGCTGGGCGCCGGCCGCTATCCTTACGCGCAAGGCCAGCTGCCGTGGGACGCGGAGGCGTTCCTCGCCGCGATGGAGGCGGAGGACGAGTTCACGTCTCAGGCCCACGTGCGCGGCGCGCTCGACGACGGCCTGACCTACCCCGAGCTCAGGCCCACGCTGGGCCGCGCCGCCCTCGCCCACTACGCCGACTTCGGCCACAGCACGATCTACGTGCTGAAGGCCGGCCAGCTGATCGAGCGGCTCGGCGACGCGGTGACCCTCCCGGTGCTGCAGGCGCTGATCCGCCAGCTGATTTACGCGCGGCGCGAGGACCGGCTGCCGGAGTTCCGCGGCTACCCCGGCGCGCTCGAAGCCTGGTCGGACCGCCGCGCGCGCCCGGCGACGTCGGCCGACTTCATCGGCCTCTCGGTCGCCGCGATACTGCGGCGGCTCGTCGCATCGGCGGGCCGTCCGCCGACGGAGCTGTTCGACGCGCTGATGGGCGCCGCGGGCTGGAACCTGCTGCACTTCGACGCCGAGTTCGACCACGCGGCGGGCCGCGTCATCGCCGACAGTGTTAGCTGGCTCGCCTTCACCCACGCGCTGACCTTCGCCAACGCCGCCCACCATCTCTGTACGGACGATGCGGAGCTGTGGCCGGCAGCGCTGCTGCAGCTGGCGCTGTTCGTCGGCCGCAACAAGCCGTTCGTGAACGCCCAGCAGGACCTCGCCGAATGGGCGGTCGACGAGCCCGCCGCGTTCCTGGAACGCGAGATGGCGGCGCTCTACGATCACGCCATCCCCGAGCCGATCATCGCCTGCCACCGCATCAAGGTGCTGTTCGCGCTGGAGGACGAGCTGGCGCGTGAGCCCGGCGCGCCCTGGGCCGGCGTGACGTGCGCCGCGGTCAACCGCTACCTGAACACCCCGATGAAACGCCACCATGGCCTCAGGCTCGCCCGCCAGGCCCGCGCCTTCGTGGCCAAGGAGGGCTGAGCCCGCGCCGGCGCCCGCGTCAGTCGTCGATCGCCTGCGACGGCCGGTCGACCATCCGGCGGAAGGGGCCGGGGTAGTTGGGATCGTCGCGCCGGCGGCGATCGGGGCCGAAGTAGCTGGTGGTCTTCACGAACGGCCGCGCGTGGTCGACCACGCGGCTGATCCGCTCGATGACGCCGCGCGCCGTCACCGGCTTGGACAGGAACTCGGTGACGCCGGCGTCGCGCGCCTCGGCCACCCGGCGCATCGTCGCGTGCCCGGTGATCATGATCACCGGCGCCATCGGGTTGGGGCTCTCCTGCCCGTTGCGCAGGCGGCGGACGAAGTCGATGCCGTCCAGCGGCTGCATCGCCAGGTCGGTCATCACGATGTCGATCGGCTGGTTGCGCATCATCTGCAGCGCCTCGGCGCCGTTGGCCGCCTCGAACACCTCCCTGACGCCGATGGCGCGCAGGATCTCGGTCAGCAGCAGGCGCATGTGGTGGTTGTCGTCCACCAGCAGAATCTTGATCAGCTCGAAACGCAACGGCGCCTGACCCCCCCAAGGCCCTGGCGCCCCCGACGCCAGCCTAACGTCCATACCGCAGTCCGATGAACGTACGGTTCTGGCACACGCTATGCCGGCTCTTTTTCCGACACTAGCGCCAAAACGTCACCGTCTATCGGCGAGTCGCTGCCGTCGCGTCAACTGCCCTGGCGGGTCGGATGCGGTCCTGGGTGGAACGCGCCGCCGCCGGTCTGGCCGCGGTGGCGCAGGAAGGCGTCGGCCAGCACGCAGGCGACCATCGCCTCGACGATCGGGCTGGCGCGCAGGCCGACGCAGGGGTCGTGGCGGCCGGTGGTGCGCAGCTCCACCTGCTCGCCGGCCTCGTTCAGCGAGCGGCGGGGCGTGAGGATCGACGAGGTTGGCTTGAACGCGACGCGCGCGGTCACCGGCTGGCCGGTCGAGATGCCGCCCAGCACGCCGCCGGCCTGGTTCGACAGGAACTGCGGCTCGCCGTCGTTGCCGATCACCATCTCGTCGGCGTTCTCCTCGCCGGTGAGCGCCGCGGCCGCGAACCCGGCGCCGATCTCCACGCCCTTGGCGGCGTTGATCGACATCAGCGCGCCCGCCAGCTCGGCGTCGAGCTTGCCGTAGATCGGCGCGCCCCAGCCGGCCGGCGCCCCCGTCGCCTCGACGGCCAGGATGGCGCCGGTGGACGAGCCCGCCTTGCGGATCGCGTCCAGATGCTTTTCCCACACCTCGACCATGCCCGCGTCCGGGCACCAGAACTGGTTGCGTCCGACCTCGTCCCAATCCCATTTCGCCGGGTCGACCGCATGCGGACCGACCTGCGCGACGCCGGCGCGCACCACCACGCCCTCGCCGAGCACCTTGCGGGCGATCGCGCCGGCCGCGACCCGCGCCGCCGTCTCGCGCGCCGACTGGCGCCCGCCGCCGCGATAGTCGCGCACGCCGTACTTGGCGAAATAGGGGAAGTCGGCGTGGCCGGGGCGGAAGCGGTCGGCGATCTCGGAATAGTCGTGCGAGCGCTGGTCGACATTCTCGATGATCATCGAGATCGGCGTGCCGGTGGTCACCTGGCCGCCGGTGCGCTCGTCGGAGAACACGCCGGAGAGGATCTTCACCGCATCCGGCTCCTGGCGCTGGCTGACGTAGCGCCCCCGCCCCGGCCGCCGCTGGTCGAGCCACACCTGCACGTCCGCCTCGGTCAGCGGAATCCCCGGCGGACACCCGTCCACCACGCACCCCAACGCCGGCCCATGGCTCTCGCCCCAGGTGGTGACGCGGAAAAGGTGCCCAAAGGTGTTGTGTGACATGGCGGCGGGTTCTTAGCTCATGCGGTAGATAAGGCAAAAGCTCGGCCTCGAAGCGCCAAGTCAGTAGCCCTCGCCCCGCGCAGCGGGGAGAGGTCGGCCGAAGGCGCAGGCTTCGGACGGGTGAGGGGACTCGTCGCGCCAGCGACGAGCGGCGCGGAAGCGCCCGAGCGGCGCTTGACACAACCGCAAATGTTCCTGTTATGTTCCGTTCATGAACAGCCCACCTCGATCGTCGAGGCCTGCCGTGCGTCGACGCGCAACTGAGGGCCTTTCGCGGCGTCTGGCGACGCCGGCGTGTCGACAGGTCGACAGGCGCCCCTCACCCGTCCGACCGCTTCGCGCTCGGCCGACCTCTCCCCACTCTGCGGTGGGGCGAGGGCTACTTGTAGGCGACCCCGCAAAGGGCGTTTCTGGGCTAAGCCGCCCAGGCCGCCGCAAATCTCCGCAGTTGCGCCCGCGCGGCGCTTTCCGGGACGCCGGTGTCGGGGACCAGGCGGATGAACAGGCTGCCTTGCGGGTGCGGGCCGCGCGCCGGCAGGCCCTGGCCTTCGAGCCGGACAAGGCCGCGCTCGGCGATCTTGCCGTTGATCCAGAGCACCTTCTCGCCGAGCGGGGTGGCGACGCTGACCCGGCCGCCCTGATCCAGCACGGCGGCGCCCACTTCGGCGGTGACCCAGAGGTCGGCGCCGCGCACCTGCACGGCCGGCTCGGCCGCGATCCGTACCTTCACCCGCGCCTTGCCCACGCTGAGCATCTCGCCGTGGCGGGCGCCGGCGGGGATGCGGGCGGGCAACCGGCGGCCGTCCGCCAGCACCGCTTCGGCCTCGCCGCCGAAGAGCGCGGTCAGCGGGCCGATCTCGACGTGCGGCTCGGGGCCCGGGATCTCCGCCTGCGGGATCACCGCCGGCAGCCGCGGCAGCGACTGCAGCAGACGGTAGGCCTCGAGCACCTCGCGGAACTTCGCCGCATCGCCGCCCGGACGGTCGGGGTGCGCCTCCTTGGCTGCGGCCCGGAACGCGCCGATCACCGCGTGCGGCGAGGCGTCGGGCGCGAGGCCTAGGATCGCGCGGGCCGCTTCCGGGGTCAGCTTGCCTGCAGACATCAGCCTGGCGTTCTCGCCCCGCCATGCTCAACGGCGCGTTAAGGCTGACGAGAACCGCGTGGGCCCGCCGCGCAAATCGGCTATAGGGCGCCCGAGATGCCAAAGAAGCCGATTATCCCGTTTTCGCCGAGCGAGGCGGACTACCTGAAGCGGGTGGCCGAGGCCGACCCGCTGCCCGCGATCACCGATATCGACCCGATCCCGCTGTTCGTCGGCTGGCTCGAGGAAGCGGTGAAGAAGGAGCCCAACGACGCCAACGCGATGACGCTGGCCACTGTCGACGTGCATGGCATGCCGGATGCGCGCATGGTGCTGCTGAAGGGCGTCGACGCGGCGGGCTTCACCTTCTTCACCAACCTCGGCAGCGACAAGGGCCGCCAGCTCGCCGCGCAGCCGAAGGCGGCGCTGGTGTTCCACTGGAAGAGCCTGCGCCGCCAGGTGCGGGTGCGCGGCGACATCGCGCCGGTGACGCCCGCGGAGGCGGACGCCTATTTCGAGACCCGCGCCCGCTCCGCGCAGATCGGCGCCTGGGCCTCGGACCAGTCGCGCGAGCTGCCCGACCGGCTGGCCCTGGAGCGGCGCATCGCCGAGATGGGCATGAAGTTCGGGCTGGGGAGCGTGCCGCGGCCGCCGCACTGGTCGGGCTTCCGGCTGACGCCGCAGCACATCGAGTTCTGGCGCGACCGCCCGTTCCGCCTGCACGAGCGCCTCGCCTACGACCGCGCCGGCGACGGCTGGACCGTGAAGAGGCTGTACCCGTGACCGTCGAATTCTCCCTTCTCCCCCTGCGGGAGAAGGTGGCCGCGAAGCGGCCGGATGAGGGGTCGCGCCGCCATTCGAGACTTGCCTGCACGACGCTTGTCCCTCGCTGGGCGTCGACCCCTCATCCGTCGCCTTCGGCGACACCTTCTCCCGCAAGGGGAGAAGGACGCTGAGTTCGAGCGACGAGATCTTCCAGTGGTTGAAGGCGCAGTCCGATCGGGTGATCGAGACTTCGTGCGCCTGGGTGTTCCTCCAAGGCGAGCGGGCGCTGAAGGTGAAGAAGCCGGTCGACTACGGCTTCCTCGACTTCTCGACGCCCGACAAGCGGCGCTGGGCGCTGGAGCGGGAGCTCGCGTTCAATCGCGCCACCGCGCCGGACATCTACCGCGCGGTCCACGAGATCACCGGCCGCCCAGACACCCTGGACCCTGGCAGTTTCGACCTCGATGGCCCCGGCGAGGCGGTCGACTTCGCGCTCGAGATGCGCGCCTTCGACCCGGCGGCGGTGCTGGCCGAGCAGCCGGAGCGGGTCGACGGGACGCTGGCCGAGGCGCTGGGCCGGACGATCGCCCGCTTCCACGCCACAGCCGAGTTGCGGCCCGAGGGCGGCGGGGTGAAGGCGCTCGGCTTCACCATCCGCACCAACGCCGACAACCTGCGCCACCTGGAAGCCGTGCTCGGCAAGCATGAGGTCGAGTACGTGATCGCCGCCACCGACCAGGCGCTGGCCGACCACACCCGCCTCCTGGAGCGTCGGCGCGCCGAGGGGTTCGCGCGCCGCTGCCACGGCGACCTGCACCTCGGCAACATCCTGCTGGAGCACGGCCAGCCGGTGCTCTTCGACTGCATCGAGTTCAACGACCTGCTCTCGGAGATCGACGTCCTCTACGACGTCGCATTCACGGTGATGGACCTCTGGTTCCGGGAGCGGCGCGAGGCGGCGAACCGGCTGCTGAACGCCTACCTCGACGAGGCCGCGCGGTCGTTCCCGCCCGATCTCTGGGACGGCCTCGTCCTCTTGCCGCTGTTCCTCTCGGCCCGCGCGGCGGTGCGCACCCACGTCACCGGCATGCAGGGCGATATCGGGACGGCCCGCGCCTATCTGGCCGCCGCGCGCGACCACATGGCGCCGCCGATGCCGACGCTGACCGCGATCGGCGGCCTTTCCGGGACCGGCAAGACCACCCTCGCCCGCCGCATCGCGCCCGAGCTCGGCGCGGCGCCCGGCGCCCTCGTTTTGCGCAGCGACGAGATCCGCAAACGGCTCGCCGGCGTCGCGCCGACCGAGAAGCTGCCGCCCGACGCCTACGGCGCCGGGACCTCGGAAGCCGTCTATGGCGAGATGTTCGCCCTCGCGCGCCACGCGCTCGCCGCCGGCCGCAGCGTGGTGCTGGACGCGGTCTTCCTGCTGCCGGAGGAGCGCGCCGCGGCGTCCGGCGTCGCCGGCGAAGCGTTCCTCCCGTTCCGGGGAGTCTGGCTGGAGGGCGATGCGGCCGAGCTGCGCCAGCGGCTGGAGACGCGCGTCGGCGACGCCTCCGACGCCGGCCCGGCGGTGCTCACCGAGCAGCTGGCGCGCGATCCCGGCCCGATCGACTGGCTGCGGCTGCCCGCTGGCGACCTGGAGGCGGCCGCCAGCCGCATAGGTGCCGCATGATGGCGAGATTGACGCCGGGGCGCGCCCGGTGTCCTACAATTCGACTTACATGAACGACAGTAAGAGACGACGGAGTGAAGCGCCCATGCTGGGGTTGATGCAGGACTGGCCGCTGACGCTGGACAAGATCCTCGATCACGCCGCCCGCTGGCACGGGCAGCGCGAGATTGTCAGCCGTTCGGTCGAAGGCCCGATCGTGCGCACCACCTACGCCGAGATCCATCGGCGCGCGAAGCGGCTTTCGAATGCGCTGAAGGGGCTGGGGGTGAAGCCCGGCGACCGTGTCGCGACGCTGGCCTGGAACTCGGGCCGCCACATCGAGGCCTGGTACGCGATCATGGGCATCGGCGCGGTCTGCCACACGCTGAACCCGCGCCTGTTCCCCGACCAGCTCTGCTACATCATCAACCACGCCGAGGATCAGGTCCTCTTCACCGACCTCACCTTCCTGCCGACCATCATCGAGCGCCGCGCCGACATGAAGAGCGTGCGCCATGTGATCGTGATGACCGACGAGGGCCACATGGCGAGCGTCGGCCTCGACGGCGCGCTCTGCTTCGAGACGCTGGTGGGCGAGAACGGCGACGACTGCGTCTGGGGCGGCTTCGACGAGAACACCGCCGCCGGCCTCTGCTACACATCGGGCACCACCGGCAATCCGAAGGGCGTGCTCTACTCGCACCGCTCCAACTTCCTGCACACGCTGGTGACGCTGCAGAGCGACGTGATGGGGCTCTCCGGCCGCGACGTCGTGCTGCCGGTCGTGCCGATGTTCCACGCCAACGCCTGGGGGCTCGCCTTCTCGTGCCCGGCGGTGGGCTGCAAGATGGTGATGCCCGGCCAGAAGCTGGACGGCGCGTCGGTGCACGAGTTGATCGAGACCGAGGGCGTCACCTTCTCGGCCGCGGTGCCCACCGTCTGGCAGATGCTGCTGCAGCACCTGCGCGCCACGGGCGGCAAGCTGACCACGCTGAAGCGGGTGGTGATCGGCGGCTCGGCGGTGCCGGAATCGCTGGTGCGGGCGTTCCGCGACGAGTTCGACGTCGAGGTCACCCACGCCTGGGGCATGACCGAGACCTCGCCGCTCGGCACGCTTTCGACGCCCACGCCGGAAGTGGCGGCGATGAGCGAGGAAGAGCAGCTGCAGTACAAGCTGAAGCAGGGCCGCCCGCCGGCCGGCATCGAGCTGAAGCTGACCGACGATGAGGGCGCGGTGCAGCCGCACGACGGGACCACGTACGGGCGCCTGAAGGTCAAAGGCCCGTTCGTGGTGCGCGAGTACTTCAAGGGCGAGGGCGGCGAGATCCTCGACGCCGAGGGCTTCTTCGACACCGGCGACGTCGCGACGATCGATGAGCTGGGCTACATGCAGATCACCGACCGCGCCAAGGACGTGATCAAGTCCGGCGGCGAGTGGATCAGCTCGATCGAGATCGAGAACCTGGCCGCCGGCCACCCGAAGGCGCTGATCGCCGCGGTGATCGGGGTCGCCCACCCGAAGTGGGACGAGCGGCCGCTGCTGCTGGTCAAGCTGAAGGAAGGCGAGGCCGCGACGCGCGAGGAGTTCATCGCGTACCTCGATGGCAAGATCGCCCGCTGGTGGATGCCCGACGACGTGGTGTTCGTCGACGATATCCCGCTGGGCGCCACCGGCAAGATCGACAAGAAGCTGATCCGCCAGCGCTTCCACGACTACACCCTGCCGACCGCCAAGGCCGTCGCCTAGGTCTTTCGCCGGAACCTCTCGTTTCCGAACGGCGTTTTTTACAGCGTCGCAAGCAACCCTTGCGCGCGAGCGTAGCTATTCAGCGCGCCACTCAAGATCATTTCAGAGGAGCTAGAGAATGGCTAGCGCCATCACCACTCGTATTCTGCGCGGCGCCGTCGTCAGTGCTGTCGCCGCCCTGGGGCTCGGCTTCACCGTCGCACAAGCTCAGCCCTACTATGATGACTACCCCGCCGACGCCTACACCACCGCCAGCGGCGTGACCGTGTACGCCCACCCGTATCGCCAGGAGCGCGCGCCCAACGGCGCGCCGATCGAGATGGTGCGGGTCAGCCGCGTGGTGCCGGTCGGCGACCTCGACCTCAGCACCGGCTACGGCCAGCACATCATGCGCGAGCGGGTCCGCCGCGCGGCGACCGACGCCTGCAACGAGCTCGACACAATGCCGGGCTACGTGCCGGCTTCCGGCGAGAGCGATGTCGACTGCTACCACCGCGCCGTGGACGACGCGCTGGCGACCGCTCCGGTGGGCGTCGACGCCGACTACAACGGCTACTGAGCCCCGAAGCGACCTCGGATTCGATATCGGCTCAGCTGAGCCGATACTCGCTGTCGGGACCGGCCGCGCCGCTCGTGGCGACGCGGCCGGTCTTCACGAGCTGGATCATGTGCGCCAGCACCGAGCGGCCGGCGGCCGGGTAGAGCCGCGCATCGACGCCGACGTACATGGCAGGCACCATGTCGACGATCTTCGACTTGCCGGCGGCCAGCTGCGCCAGGATCTGCCGCTCGCGCTCCATGCGGTGCGCGCGATAGGCGTCGATGAACGGACCGGGCTCGGTGATCGGCGGCCCATGGGTCGGCCACAGCGTCTTGAAGTCCCGTCCCTGGATCACGTCGAGGCTGGCGAGGTAGTCGTGCATGTCGCCGTCGGGCGGCGAAACCACCGTGGTCGACCAGCCCATGATGTGGTCGCCGGTGAAGCAGGCGTTCTCCTCGGCGAGCGCGAAGCAGATGTGGTTCGAGGTGTGGCCCGGCGTCGGGATCGCCTCGACCGTCCAGCCGTGTCCCGCGATCGTGGCGCCGCCGCACACCGAAACGTCCGGCGTGAAGCTGTCGTAGCCGGCCTCGGTGCGCACCCCATCCTCGGCCGGCAGCTCGGCCACCGCGCAGCCGTAGATCACCGCGCCGGTCGCCGCCGCCAGTGGCCGCGCCAGCGGCGAGTGGTCGAGGTGGTGGTGGGTGATCAGGATGTGGCTGACCCGCTCGCCCTGGGTGGCGTCGAGGATCGCCTGCAGGTGCTCGGGCTGGTCGGGACCGGGGTCGATCACCGCGACGCCTTCGCCCTTGCCGATGATGTAGGTGCCTGTGCCGGTGAAGGTGAACGGGCCCGGGTTGTTGGCGATCACCCGGCGGATCAGCGGCGAGACCTGGTCGACCTTGCCGTACTCGAACTTGATGTCGCGAACGTAGGGGATCATCCGAGCAGCACCGGTCCGAGGTCGTAGCCGGCCGCCGCCGCCAGCCGCACCAGCTCGGAGCGATCGCGGCCGCGGGAAGCCTCGCCGATCGCCCAGGCGGTGATCGAGCGCGTGCCGGTGCGGCAGTAGGCCAGCACGGGCCCGTTCGCGCCCGCGACCGCCTCGGCCTGCGCGCGCGCCTGATCGATGGTCGGCCGGCCGACGAACGGCAGGGCGAGGAACTCGGCGCCCGCGGCCCGCGCGGCGGCCTCGACCTCGGCGCTGGTCGGCTGGCCTGGCGCCTCGCCGTCCGGCCGGTTGTTGATGATCAGCTTGACGCCCGCCTCGCCGGCGGCGCGCGCCTCCTCGGGCGTGATCTGCGGACTGACCTGGAAGGCGTCGGTCACCTTGCGAAACTGAGACATATCATCCTCGACATCGACCTGCGGCCGGCCCTTCGTTGACATCATCGGGGGTGGGTGGAAGTTACACAAGGCATGCTCCGCTTCGTCGTCCAGCGCCTCGTGGTGGCGATCCCCACGCTCTTCGTGGTCGTCACGGCGGCCTTTTTCATGATGCGGGCGGCGCCTGGCAATCCGTTCTCCACCGACCGCAAGCTGCCGCCGGCCATCGAGAAGAACATCGCCGCCAAGTACCACTTCGACCGGCCGCTGTACGTCCAGTACGCTGAATACGTCGGCGGGGTGCTGCACGGCGACCTCGGCCCCTCGCTGAAATACCGCGACAAGTCGGTGCTCGACATCATCGGGCAGAACTGGGTGGTGAGCTTCAAGATCGGCGCAGTCGCCTTCGTGCTCATGGTGGTGCTGGGCGTCAGCCTGGGGGTGATCGCGGCGCTCCGACAGAACGGGCCGGCCGACTACACGGTGATGTCGATCGCCATCCTCGGCATATGCATACCCACCTTCGTCACCGCGCCGCTGCTGCAACTGGTGTTCGGCAGCGAGCTGGGCTGGCTGCCGATCGGGGCCTGGGACGGCGGCGCGCTGCCCAACCTCGTCATGCCGGTGATCGTGCTGGCGGCGCCGCAGGTCGCCATCATCTCGCGGCTCACGCGGGCCGGCATGATCGAGGCGCTGCATTCGAACTACGTCCGCACGGCGCGCGCCAAGGGGCTGCCGGAGTTCGAGATCGTGGTGAAGCACGCGCTGAGGGCCGCCGTGCTGCCGCTGGTCAGCTACCTGGGGCCTGCCTTCGCCGGCCTGATGACCGGATCGCTGGTGGTCGAGAAGATCTTCGGCCTGCCCGGGCTCGGCAAGTTCTTCGTCAACAGCGCGCTGCAGCGCGACTACACGGTGGTGATGGGCATGGTGATCTTCTTCGCCGCCCTGGTCATCCTGCTCAACCTGGTGTCCGACGTGCTCTACGCCATCCTCGATCCGCGGGTGCGGCTGGCGTGAGCCTCGCCACCCTCACCTCCCGCTCGCCGGAAACCGCCGCCCTGATGGAGCGGGCGGTGAAGGGGCGCAGCCTCTGGGACGACGCGCGTCGCCGCCTGTTCCGCAACCGCGGCGCGGTCGCCAGCATGATCATCCTGGGCGTGATGGTGCTGCTCGCGGTGATCGGCCCGCTGCTGGTCCCCTACGCCTACGACGAGATCAACAAGAACGACGTTTGGGTCGGGCCGCTCACCAACGGCCATCTGCTGGGCGCCGACGCGCTGGGGCGCGACCTGCTCGCGCGGCTGTTCACCGGCCTGGGCGTCTCGCTGGCGATCGGCGCGGTGGCCACCGCCGTCTCGCTGGTGATCGGCGTCGCCTGGGGCGCGATCGCCGGCTACTTCGGCGGCGTGGTCGACGAGGTGATGATGCGCATCGTCGATGTGCTCTATTCGCTGCCCTACATCTTCTTCGTCATCATCCTGATGGTGACCTTCGGCTCCAACTTCATCCTGCTGTTCGTGGCGATCGGCGCGGTGCAGTGGCTGACCATGGCCAGGATCGTGCGCGGCCAGACGCTTTCACTGAAGCAGAAGGAGTTCATCGAGGCGGCGCGGGCGATCGGCCTCTCGCGCATGGCGATCATCAGCCGCCACATCGTCCCGAACCTGTTGGGACCGGTGGTGGTCTACGTGACGCTGACCATCCCGGGCGTGATCCTGGCCGAGAGCTTCCTGTCGTTCCTGGGCCTGGGCGTGCAGCCGCCGATGGCCTCGCTCGGCACGCTGATCAACAACGGCGCGCAGGACATGGAGCTGGCGCCTTGGCTGCTGATCTTCCCGTCGATCTTCATGGTCGTGACGCTGATGTGCTTCAACTTCATCGGCGACGGCCTTCGGGACGCCATCGACCCGAAGGACCGCTGGCAATCGCTCAGTTGTCTCTGTGGGCGCGGACCCCCGGCTGTCCGTCGACGCTCAGCATGTAGCTGCCCATCATCGCGCGCCTGATCACGATCGCCGAGCCGGGGTGAGGCTCGCGCGACAGGAACTCGTCGTCGATCTGGCGCCAAATCGCGCCGTCCTGCATCTGGAACACCCAGCGGCCCTCGCCGATCTGGTGGGCGCTGGCCAGCGTCTCGTCGATGCGGTCGACCTCCTTCTCGCCGGTGTCGAACATCGACAGCGTCGGCAGCGTGAAGCCGAACGCCTGCTTGCGCACCGCCTGGCGCTGCTTGCGGTCGAGCGTGACGAGATCGCCAGATTGCTGCGCGCTGGTCATCGCCGCGACCGCCGCGTCGTAGCAGGCCAGCCGTTGGGTGGGATCCTCGATCTTGCGGCAGTCGACCACCGCCTGCACCACCGGCGCGTTGGTCGGCGCCGCCTGCGGCTTCGCAACCGCGGCGCCGGCCGCCCCGACCGCGACAGCGGCGACGGCCCCGATGACAAAACGCTGCATGGCGGGCCTCCCGGATCGACTCACGGCGCAAGTTGAGGACGTCCGCCAGGTTCACGCAAGGCCCGCGCTGCCCCTTGGGAAGGCGACGGTGAAGGTGGAGGCATGCGGCTCGCGTGCAACAGGTCTTCGCGAACAATATTGCCGGAGACAGGGTGAACAGCGGCTGAAATGAGCCCGTCCCGCTACACCTCGAGCAAGCTGTGACCGGAATGTAACAGGCGGCGCCTCATCAGATTACCGGCGCGTAATCGGCGTCGACCCCTCCGGCAAGCGAGACCAGAAATTCGGCAACCGGGGGGAGCTTTATGCCCGGGACAACCTGCAAACCCGTTGCGATGCGGCGCCGCGCACGTCGGCGCCCCGCGAGTCGGAGGGATTTCTTGACCATGACCACCATTCGTACGCGCCTCTTGGCGACGTCGATGATTACAGGCCTGGCGTTGATCGCCGTGCCTGCGGGCGCGGCGTTCGCCGCCGACGCCACCGCCGACGCCAGCCCGATGGCGACGATGGACCAGGGCGCCCAGGCGCCGGCCGCCGCTCCGGTGCAACAGCTCCGCGCGACGGCTGAAGCCACGGCCGAGGCCGCGACCACCGGGGAGATCGTCGTCACCGGCTCGCGCATCCCGCAGCCGAACCTGACCTCGGTGAGCCCGATCCAGGCGGTCGGCCACCAAGAGTTCCAGATGACCGGCAAGACCGACGTCGTCGACCTGCTGAACACCCTGCCCTCGAACTTCCAGAACACTACTCAGGACTTCTCGAACACCACCAACCCGCTGACGGCGCCGGGCGGCATCACCACCGCCGACCTTCGCGGCCTCGGCCCGCAGCGCACCCTGGTGCTGGTCAACGGCCGCCGCCTCGGCATCGGCGACCCGAACACCGGCAACCCGAACCCGGCGCCTGACCTCGACCAGATCCCGGTGGCGCTGATCGACCACGTGGAAGTCCTCACCGGCGGCGCCTCGGCGACCTATGGCTCGGACGCCATCGCCGGCGTCGTCAACTTCATCATGAAGACCGACTTCGAGGGCGTTCAGCTCGACGGCACCTGGGGCATCAACCAGCACGATAACGGGCAGACGGCGATCCAGAACGCGGTCCGCGCTGGCGGTTCGACACCCGCGACCGGCAGCGTCTGGGACGGCCAGAACACCGACTTCTCGGTGATCATGGGCGCCAACGCGCCGGACGGCAAAGGCAACGTCACCGGCTACTTCGAGTTCAGGCATGCCACCCCGGTCACCGAAGGCGACCGGGACTACTCGGGCTGTCTGCTGCTGAACACCGTGCCGCCAGTTTGCGCGAACTCGCCCAACTCCAACTTCTTCCAGAACGGCACGGCCGTGCCGGGCAGCCCCTGCAACAATCCGGCAGCGTGCTCGGTGGTGGGCACCGGCTTCCTGCCCAGTCCGCAGGCGGGCTCGGTGCCGCCGGCCGCGTTCAACTCGGCGCCGTACGAATACCTGTCGCGTAACGACAACCGCTACCTCGCGGGCTTCTTCGCGCACTATGAGATCACGCCGTGGGCGCAACCCTACGCCGAGTTCATGTTCATGGACGACCGCTCGAACTCGGCGATCGCGCCGTCCGGCCTGTTCCAGGGCGGCAACACGACGCCGAACTCGAACGGCAACTGGCTCGTCAACTGCGCGAACCCGTTCCTGAGCGGCCAACAGCAAGTCGCCATCGGCTGCTCGCCCGCCATGATCGCGGCCGACTCGCAAGTGGCCCTGAACATCGGTCGCCGCAACGTCGAGGGCGGCCCGCGTACGGCGTCCTACGATCACAGCAACTACCGCATCGTGCTCGGCCTCAAGGGCGACATCGGCGACGCGTGGCACTACGACGGCTACGGCTCCTACTATTATACGAGCCTCTACAACGCCAACGGCGGCTACCTCAGCATCCAGGGCATCCAGAATGCGCTGTTGGTCGGCGGCACCGCCGCCAATCCCTTCTGCGAGAACCCCGCCGCGTCCGGCTGCGTCCCGTACAACATCTTCCAGCAGGGCGGCGTGACGCCGGCCGCGCTCAACTACCTCACTGAGCCCGGCACGTCCCACGGCGCGACGGAAGAGAGCATCTTTGAGTTCGACCTGACGGGTGACCTCGGCAAGTACGGCTGGAAGTCGCCCTGGGCCAACGACGGCGTCGGCGTCAGCTTCGGCACCGAGTCGCGTTGGGATCGTCTGACGTTCCAGCCCGACGCTGCGGAACTTTCCGGCGACCTTTCCGGCTTCGCCGGCGCTTCGGTTCCGGTCGACGCCGCCATCGGCGTTCAGGAAGGCTACTTCGAGACGCGCATCCCGATCGCCCAGAAGCAGCCCTTCGCCGACGACATGTACCTGGAAGGCGGTGTCCGCTACTCGGACTACTCGACGAGCGGCGGGGTGACCACCTTCAAGGTCGGCGGGCAGTGGTCGCCGGTTCCGGACTTCACCTTGCGTGGTTCGTATGACCGCGCGATCCGGGCCGCGAACATCATCGAGATCGCCACCCCGCAAAGCGTCACCAACACCAGCGTCGTGTCGGTCGACCCCTGCGCGCCGACGGTCAACTCGCACGGCGCCCTCGTCAACGCGACGGCCACGCTGGCCCAGTGCGAGCGGACCGGCGTGACGGCGGCCCAGTACGGCAACGGCGGGACGACCAGCCAGATCGTCCAGTGCCCGGCCGGTCAGTGCGCGATCCTGCAAGGCGGCAACCCGAACCTGTCGCCGGAAATCGCCGACTCCTGGTCGATCGGCGGACTCTTCCGCCCGACCGGCGGCATGCTGCGCGGCCTCAGCCTCAGCGTCGATTACTGGGACATCAAGATCGCCGACCAGATCAGCACCGTGCCGATCTCGCTGACGCTGGCCGAGTGCCTGGACTCGGGCAATCCTGCAGCCTGCAGCCTGGTCAAGCGGACGCCGAACGGCAACCTGTTCGGCACCACGATCGCCGGCGGCGGCTACATCACGGCGTTCGACCAGAACATCGCGGCCACCGACACGGCGGGTATCGACTTCCAGGCCGATTACCGACTCAACCTGGAAGACGTGAACGTGCACGGGTGGGGCTCGCTGGCGTTCAACTTCGTCGGCACCTACCAGGTGAAGGCGGCGACCACGCTGGCCCCCGGCGTCGCCCCGTATGACTGCGCGGGCCTCTTCGGACCGACCTGCATCGCCGTCAGCCCGACGTGGCGTCACACGTTCTCCATGACGTGGGATACGCCCTGGAACGTGCTGGCCCGACTGCAATGGCGCTACATCGGCAGCACGTCGCTGGACGCCAACTCCACGCAGTCGACCCTGGCGCTGCTGACCAACCTCTCGGGCGGCTCGCCGGCATTCGGTCCCGGGGACAACAACCTGCCTGCGGTCAACTACCTGGACCTGTCGTCGGCGTGGCGCGTCAACACCATCCTCACGGTGCGGGCCGGTATCAACAACATCCTCGGCCAGGATCCGCCGATCATCAGCCAGCCGATCGCTGGTATCGGTGCTCCGAACACCTACCCGACCTACGACCTGCTCGGCCGGTCGATGTTCATCTCGGCGACGGCGAAGTTCTAAGCCGAGACTTCAGTATTGCGTTTCTTCCTGGGGGCGGTCCGCAAGGGCCGCCCCTTCTTCTTGCACGAAGGCCGAATCGCAAGACCCGCGCCTTGCGTGTTCGCAGGGCGCCACGGTGTGCGGCAGTGTTGAGGGGCTGTTCGAAATGACCCGCATCTCTTTGATCCTGGCCGCCGGGACGTGCGCGCTGCTCGGCGGCTGCACGTCGATGGGCTGGCACACCTACGCCCAGGCGCCGCGGTCGCAGCAGGTGGCGGCCAACGGGACCAACGCGGCCCTGATCTGCAGAGACCTGGCGCCGACCGGCTCCCGGATGGTCCGGCGCGAGTGCCACACCCAGGCCGAGTGGGACACGCTGGCCGAGGGCGCGATGCAGCAGTTCAACCAGGACGCCGCGCGCTCCTTGCCGTCCACCAATCCGGGCTCGGCAACGGGGCGGTAATCCGAGCCGGTCAGGCTCTTCGCGTAGGCGTCACCGGGGGGTGATCATGGTGAAGTGGGTGTCTTCTGTCGGCGCGGCCGTGCTGGGTACGGCTGTGCTCATGTCGGCGAGCGCCGTCGACGCTGAGTGCAAGCTGGTGGAGACCGCCGAGTTCCACGTCGATCCGAACAGCGCCGCGCCGATCGTGGACGGCGAGATCAATGGCCAGCCCGTGAAGATCATGTTCGACATCGGGGCGGCCGTGAGCATCGTCCCGGTCAGCGAGGCCCGGCGCCTTGGCCTGAGGATGTCGCGACTGAGTGGCTATCGGATGTACGGCTTCGGCGGCGACACGGCCGCCTACGACGCCAATATCAACGAGCTCAAGCTGGGCGCCTTCAAGGTCGGCAATCTGGAGTTGGTCGCCGCCGGCGACCAGGACGCCAAGTTTCCAGTCTCCCTGCTGCTCGGCGACGACTTCTTCTCCCGCACAGACGTCGAGTTCGACCTGCGCGACGGCGTCGTGCGGCTGTTCGAGCCGCAGGGCTGCACGCCGCCGCAGCTGATCTACTGGGGCCACCCCTACTCCCAGGCCAAGATCCTGCCATGGGACCGCGACGACCCGAAGACGCAGATCATGGCGATGATCAACGGCAAGCAGATTCTCGCCGAGTTCGACACCGGCGCCCACACGTCCGTCATCGACCAGACGGTGGCCGAGACCGTCGGCGCCGAGCCGCCCGCTGACGGGCGCTCGAACGAAGTTGGCCGTGGCATCGGCCCGCGCCCGACCCAGGGCTGGACAGCACATTTCGACAGCCTCCAGCTCGGCGACGAGAAGCTGTCCAACATCCGCCTCGAGGTGCAGAACTTCGCCAGCGGCTGGACGCGGTCGGACACGGGGACGCTGATCCCGCGCCAGCTCAGCAGCACGCCCTACCTCTTCATCGGCGCCGACTTCTTCCACGCCCACCGCGTCTTCATCGACAACAAGGACCACCTGATCCTGTTCAGCTACGAAGGCGGCCCGGTGTTCCGGCAGGCAGAGGCGCCG
>Ga0134126_10001948_pt1 | contig 26228 bp, 22 predicted proteins | sample KB31752_FD_96881 | JGI IMG/M metagenome (GOLD analysis project Ga0134126, IMG submission 96881) | Terrestrial soil microbial communities with excess Nitrogen fertilizer from Kellogg Biological Station, Michigan, USA - KB3-175-2 | ecosystem: Environmental > Terrestrial > Soil > Unclassified ... | reverse complement strand
ACTGGAATCACCCACCTCTACCGTCACCCGGTCGGGCGCGATGCCGAGCTTGTCGCCGGCCACCAGCGCCGAGACTGTGTAAATTCCCTGGCCGATTTCGTGGCTTGCCACCTGCACGCGCGCCCTGCCATCCGGATAAAGCGATACACGCGCGGCACAGGCCGCGATGTTGGCGGGATACATGGTGGCGGCCGTGCCCCAGCCCACCAGCCAGTCGCCATCCTGCATGCTGCGCGGCGCCCGCGTCCGCTTGTTCCAGCCAAAGGCGGCGCCGGCCTGGTCGAAGCAGGCCATCAAGGAGCGGCTGGTGAACGGCATGCCCTTGATCGGGTCGGTCAGCGTGTCGTTGATCCGCCGCAACTCTACCGGATCCATGCTGAGCGCATAGGCCAGCTCATCCATGGCGCATTCCAAGGCATAGACATAGGGCGTTTCGGGCGGAGAGCGCATGAAACCCGGCGTGTTGCGGTCGGCCTGCTCGATCGAGACCTTGGAATAGACATTCGGCGAGGCATAAAGCTTGGTCGTGGAAGAGGTGCCGGCGACCATATAGGGATCGGGTCGGCTGGTGACTTCCTCGCCTTCGAGGGAGATCGAGACCAGCTTGCCGTCGCGGCCGGCGCCCAGCCGGATGCGATGGCGCGTCTCGGCGCGATAGGTGGCAATGGTGAAGCCCTGGTCGCGGGTGGTCATCAGCTTGATCGGCCGATCCAGCGCCTGGGCGGCGCGGGCGACGATAGCGGTGCGCTGGGTAAGCGAGCCCCGGCTGCCGAAAGCGCCCCCGACAAAGGGTGACACGGCATGGACGTCGTCCGGCTTGATGCCGAGCTGTTTGGCCAGCCCGTTCTTCACGCCCCACATATTCTGACTGGATTCCCACACCGTCAGCTTGCCATTCGCCCACGCGCAGGTGGTGGTGAAGAGCTCCATCGGATTGTGGTGCTCGGTGGCTGTTTCATAATGCACGTCGATCTTCACTGGCGCAGATGTGAAGGCCGCTTCGGCGTCACCCACCTTCGGGTCTTGGTGTTTCTTGGATGCATCGGTACCGGCGACAGTCCGGGAGCCGCGGCTGTCGAAGCCGGCGGAGGGCGGGCGCGCCTCGTATTTGACAGTCAGGCGATGGGCCCCTTCCCGTGCCGCCTCAAATGTCTCGCCCACCACCAGGGCCACGATCTGGCCGTCATGCTGGATTTCATCCGACGCCATGGGCGCAATGCTCGTGCCCATGTAACCGCCGCCGTCGAAGGTCTTTCCGCCCTCGATGGCGCCGATATTCTTGTGCGTGAACACGCCGATCACGCCTTCGACGGCATGCGCGGGCGCTTCGTCGATCGCGGCGATGCGGCCGCGCGCAATCGCGCTTGTGACCAGCACGCCATAGGCAGGCTTGGCGATAAGGACGTCCGTGCCGCCATAGTGGGCGGCGCCCGTGACCTTGGCCGGGCCGTCCAGGCGTTTGGTGGGCGTGCCGATGCCGGCCATTCAGACCTCCAGCGCCTTGGCTTCCAGCAAGGCACGCACCAGGGTGCGCTTGCCCAGTTCGCGCTTGTAATCGTTCTGGCCGTGGGTCACGGCACCGGCAAAGACCGCCTCGGCCGCGGCGCGAGCACTGTTTTCATCCAGCGCCTGGCCGCGCAAGGTAGCTTCCGCTTCACGCGCCCGCCAGGGTTTGGTCGCGACCCCACCCAGGGCGATGCGGGCTTCGCGCACTGCACCGCCGTCCAGGTCCAGCGCCACCGCGGCGCTGGCAAGCGCGAACTCGTAGGACTGGCGGTCGCGGATCTTGAGATAGAGCGAGCGGCGCGCAAAGGACAAGGCGGGAACGGTGAAAGCCGTGATCAGCTCGCCCGGCCGCAGCACCGTCTCGATGGACGGATCATTGCCGGGCGCGATATGCAGGTCTGCGAACGGCAGACGACGGGCGCCCGAGGGGCCGGCCAGTTCCACCGTCGCATCCAGCGCCATCAATGCCTGCGCGAAATCGCCAGGATAGGTCGCGATGCAATTCGGGCTGGTGCCCAGCACCGCATGCTTGCGGTTGACGCCGTCCAGCGCGGCACAGCCCGAGCCCGGTTCGCGCTTGTTGCAGCGGCTCCAGCTCGTATCGCGGAAATAGGTGCAGCGGGTCCGCTGCAGCACATTGCCGCCCAATGTCGCCATGTTGCGCAGTTGCGCGCTGGCGGCCAGGTTCAATGACTGGGCGATCACCGGATAGTTGGCGGCGACATCGGCATGCCGGGCCGCCTCGGCCATATGCGTCAGAGCCCCCAGGCGCAGCCCGTGCGGCCCATATTCGATGGCGCTGAACTCCCGCGATAGATCACTGATATCCACAATGCGCACGGGGCGCATCACATCCAGCTTCATCAGATCGAGCAGGGTGGTGCCCCCAGCCAGGAACGTGCCGCCGGCCTTCACCGCCTCTGCCGCATCGTTCACCCGGGTGTAGGAAAAGGGCCGCATCAGGCCTTGTCCGGCATGCGGGGCGCGGCATCCTTGATGGCGGCCAGAATATTGGGATAAGCGGCGCAGCGGCACAGATTGCCGCTCATATATTCGCGGATTTCATCGTCGCTGCGGACATGGCCTTCGCGCACACAGGCCACCGCCGACATGATCTGGCCTGGCGTGCAATAGCCGCACTGAAAGGCGTCGCGATCGATGAAGGCCTGCTGCATGGGATGCAGGCGGCCGTCCTGCGCCAGGCCCTCGATCGTCGTGACGGGGCCACGCACCGAGGCCGCCAGGGTGAGGCAGGAAAGCACCCGCCGGCCATCCACCAGCACGGTGCAAGCACCGCACTGACCATGGTCGCAGCCCTTCTTGCTGCCGGTCAGGTCCAGATGCTCCCGCAGCGCGTCCAATAGGGTCGTACGGGAATCCAGCGCCAGCGCGTGCACCTTACCGTTAACATTCAGCGAGACCGTCACCCCCTGGCTGGGCGCCGGTGCGGCTTGGGCTTTCGCCACGCCCACAGCGCTTCCGGCAGCGAATGTTTCCAATACGGTGCGTCGCGTCATGTCTGGAATAAGCCCTGCAGTCATATGCCCGGCCGGCAAAAGAGGCTAAAGTCGGACAACCGCCCAGCCAGCCTTTGGTTGCGGCGCCTGTCGAAGGAACTTCATGTCTTTTCCGGCCACGGAATCCGACGTGCTGGCCATTGCGGCTGAGTGGCTTGAACAAGGCCGCGGCGTTGCCCTGGCCACGGTGGTACGCACCTCGGGTTCGGCGCCGCGCCAAGGTGGCAGCCATATCGTAGTGCGCGACGACGGCGCCTTTGCCGGTTCGGTCTCGGCCGGCTGCGTCGAGGGCGCGGTGATTGAAGCGGCGCGCGGCGCGCTGACGGACGGCAAACACCGCAGCCTGACGTTCGGGGTCAGCGATGGTGGGGTATTCGAGGTCGGCCTTCTCTGCGGCGGGCAGATCGAAATCCTGGTCGAGCCGATCCTCTGACATGCAGCGCCAGATCTTAGAACAGCTGATGGCAGCGCGCCGGGAGGGCCGTCTGCTGGTGCGCGCCCTGGATGTGGAGAGTGGCGAAGAGCGATTGATCGATCCGGCCTCGGATTCTTCGACGCTGGGCCTGGCTGCCGCGGTGGCAGCGCGCGCCGATGCCGGCCGGCGCGTCGTTATCGACGGCCGTACCTGGTTCCTCTCGGCCTATCACAGCCCCTGGGAGATCGTAATGGTCGGGGCGGTGCATATTGCACAGGCCCTGGCGGCGCTGGCCGTATCGGCCGGCTACCGCGTGCGCGTGATCGATCCGCGCGAGGCCTATGCCACGGCGGAGCGTTTCCCGGACGTTGCGCTATACCGGCAATGGCCGGATGAAGCTCTGACCAAGCAGCCGCTCACCGCGCGCAGTGCCCTGATCGCGCTGGCACACGATCCCAAGCTGGATGACGCCGGGTTGGCCGCTGCCCTGCACTCGCCCGCTTTTTATATCGGCGCCCTGGGCTCGACCCGCACCCATGCGCGCCGCCTGGTACGCCTGGAAGCGCAGGGCTTCACACAAGCGCAGCTGCGCAAAATCCATGGGCCGGTCGGCCTTGCCGTGGGCGCCCGCTCGCCCGCCGAAATTGCAATCGCCATTCTCGCCGAGCTGGTGCAGCAGCGGCGCAAGCACGCGGCCACACCGCGCATCACCGGCGTCGTGCTGGCGGCCGGCACCGCCAGCCGCATGGGCCGGAACAAACTTATCCTGCCAGTCCATGGCAAACCGATGGTAGCGCATGCGGTCGAGGCAGCGACCGCCGCCGGTCTTGATCCGGTGATCGTGGTGACCGGACATGATGCCGCTTCGGTGCGGCAGGCGATCGGCAAAAAAGCCGTCACCTTTGTGCAAAATGACGATTTTGCGCGTGGGCTCAGCACTTCGCTGCGGGCCGGAATCGGCGCGGTACCACCGGAGGGCGAAGGCGCGGTCGTGTTGCTGGGCGACATGCCCGGCGTGAGCGCCGCACTGATCGAAAGGGTGGTACAGGCCTTCGATCCAGGCGAGGACCGCGCCATCTGCGTGGCGACAGCCCGTGGCGAACGCGGCCATCCGGTGTTGTGGGGGCGCCAGTTCTTTCCTGAACTGGAGGCACTGGAGGGCGATGCCGGCGCCCGTACCGTGATGAGTCGCTATCCGGCTCTTGTCTGCGAGGTGGAAGCGGACGACGATGCCCCGTTGGCCGATATCGATACGCCAGAAGCGCTGAATGCGATTTCTCGCTAGTCCCGATTCGAAATTCGCGCGGCCTCTATATCGAGCTCTGGGCGAATTTCGGAATCGAAGGACACTGGCAATTTATAGAATCCCAATGTCGTTTGGTTTCGAAGTTCGCCCGGAACCCGATATCAGTGGTATGGCGAGCTTCGAAACCAAACGGCACTAGCGCCGGCCGTACAGCATGGTGAGGTTGATCCGCCGGTTGGTGTAGCCTTCCTTGAAGTGCATCCGGTCGGTCTCGTGAAAGAGCGCCGAAGAGAAAACGATCGCGCGGTTCGAACGATAGGGGATCGTCACGGCCTTCGCGTTCGCGCGCTTGAGGAAGGCCTGGCAGCCGCGCGTGTCGCCGATATATTGCTGGGTTTTCCAGCCTGCCGGCGCGGCCACATCCCACACCGTCAACCCGCCGCTTTCCGGATCCAGATTGGCGTCATCGGCCGTGATCCAGAAATTGAAGGTGACCAGCGAGGGATCGGCGTGGGTGCCGACACCGCTGAGCTTGCTGTCATATTTGAAGGCCCAGAGATAGCGCAGCTGGTGCGTGCCCAGAATGCCCGGATAGGCGGCGCGCATCTCCTGGTCGATCTGGGCGATCAGAGGACAGGCCAGGCCGTGTTCCGGCATGGCGGTGAGATAGCCTTCAGGATGGGTATCGCGCCAGATGGTCGAGCCCCAGCAGAAGCGGCGCAACTTTTCCAGCGCCTCCGGCGTAAGCAGATCGTCCACCACGATGATCTGCGGGTGGGTCTTATGCCAGTCGTGCGTGGCCCCTTCGGTATTGGCCGGATTGACCGCGGCCGAGGCGATGCGGCCGCCATCCGCCAGGTGATATTGCCATTGGGTCAACCCGAAATGTTCGGCCAGATAAGCCTGCTGTTCGCGATCGTGCTTGATCCGGTGCGCCGCTTCGCCCGGTACTGTCGTCGACCGGAAGGTCAACGCGGCATGGCGGGCGAAACAGGCAAAGCTTTCGCTGACCCGCGTGTCGCTGGCCTCTCCGTCCCGCAGCAGCATATTGCCCAGCTTGTAGAGCAGGTCGAAATTCTGCGGCTCGCTCTTCACCGCCTCACGAAAAGCTGCAATCGCTTCCTGCGCGCGGCCCTGCAGATACAGCATCAGGGCCAGGCCCGCCTGCGCCTCGCCCATGTCGGGCCGCAAGCCCAGTATCTGGCGATACAGCTTTTCCGCTTCCGCAGGCCGGCCGGAGCGATATTGCGTTACGGCCTGGCCAAGCAGGGTCTCAATCGACGAAAGGGGCGACAGGGTCATCAGGCAAATTATTGTCCGAGGCGCGCCAGCGCATCCTTGGGCACTTTGGCCACCACATCATATTCGGAATCCACCACCTCGGCGATTTGGTAATGCATCGCGGTTCCCAGCACGGCGGCAATGTCGTGCGGGGTCAGCCCATGGGCGGATTCCAACCAGCGGCTCATGCCGGTGGTCGCGCTTTTCATGGCTTCGTCCAGGCTGCCGCCCGTTCCCATCACCATCACGGCGTCGGCATTTTCCACGCGGGTCTGGCCCAGGCTCTGGCCCTGCACCACATCCACGCTGAATTGCACGTCCATCGACGTCTCCAGGCCCTGGCCCGGCAATTCACCATCGCCCTGCTGGGCATGGCCGTCGCCCAGATAAAGTAGCGCACCGGGACGAAAGACCGGAATGTAAAGCGTGGCGCCTTCCTTGATTTCAGGCGAATCCATGTTGCCGCCGAAGGGCCCCAGATGGCCCGCGCCCAGGGTTTCCTCACCGCGAGGCGCCACTCCGACACAGCCCAGCATGGGCGACAGCTTGACGGTGTAGGGCTTCAGCTTGTCACTGGGGTTGATCACGGTGGCGATGCCGGCCGCGGCATCGATCTTCCAGTCGGTGAAGCCGCTGGGATATTTGGCCAGGCTCTTCAGATAGCCCGCTTCCAATGCCGTATTGGCGATCAGATTGGTCTGATACGCCGTGTCGCGATTGGTGCGCACGCGATCCAGATGCACCACCAAGGTATCACCGGGCATGGCGCCTTCGACATAGAAAGGCCCGATCAGCGGATTGCCACGCGGCGCCCGGGGCTTGCCATCGCGATCGTGACCGCGGCTGTCCAAGGTGCGGGTCTTGACCGTGTCGCCAGGGAAAAGCCGCATTACCGGCTTCAGCGAAGGCGAATAGAAATTGCTGAATTGCTGGGGATCATAGTCATGGCTGGCGGCCGCCGCCGGCTTTGCCGCCGGGCGCTTTCCTTCCACGGTCACGGGAATGGTGATGATGGGCGAGCTGGCGATCAGATCGCCCTTGCCGGAAAGCTGATTGCCGGAAAGCTGCAGCACCAGCTGACCACAATTGCGGCCCTGTTCGCTGCAGGAAAGATACAGCCCATCCTTCTGCAGGGTGCCGCTGAACGTGAGCTGGTTGAAGCGGCCCTTGTAAGAGTCGCCACTGGCCTCCAGCACCAGGCGGCCATCCTGCATGGGCAGATAGTAGTTGGTGCCGCCAAATTCGCGCACGCCGATTTCCCAGGTGCCGGAATAATCCGGCGCCGCGCTGAGCGCGCCCGCGCCCGACACGAGAAACAGAAAGGTGAGCCATCCCAACCGTGCCATCGTCGTTCCCCCTTCGATTATTGTTATGCGCTAACCCGGCGCCGCGCCCTGGATGCCGACCTTCAGCATATAGAGCGACTGCGAGGCCGTGATGAACAGATGGTCGCGTTTGGGCCCGCCGAAGCAGACATTGGCGGCGCCTTCAGGCAGACGCAGCCGGCCCATCAGCTTTCCTTGCGGACTCCACATCGTCACCCCGGAATAGCCCAGCACCGTGTTGGAGCTGGCCCAGATATTGCCGGCACGATCGGCACGCATGCCGTCGGGATGGCAGTAGATGCCGTCCACCATGCAGTCGGTGAAGTCGCGTAAATTCTCGACCTTTCCGTTCACCACATCGCCGACATGAATGCCGCCGCTGATGATATAAACGCGCTTGTAATCCGGCGAAAAACAGATGCCGTTGGGTCCGCGCAGCTTTTCACCGGACAGCGCCACTTCCAGCCGGCCACTCGGATCCCAGCGATAGGTATGGGTGGGAAGTTCGCGCCGGACCGCGGTGCCGATGCCGGTGCCCATATCGCCGAGCCGGGGATCATAAAGCCCGTCCGGATTCTGCGGGCCGCCCGCGACATCGGGATGGCCTTCGCTGAGCGAAGCGCCGGCCCCCGGATCGGTGAACCAGACGCTGCCATCGGGATGGGCGGCAATGTCATTGGGCGCGTTCAGGCTTTTGCCTTCGAACGTGTCGGCGATCACCGTCATGGCGCCGTCCAGCTCCCAGCGCACCACGCGCCGGAAATAATGCTGACAGGAAAGCTGGCGTCCCTGGAAATCGAAACAATTGCCATTGCTGTAGAAGGAGGGTTTGCGGAAGGGCAGGATGTCACCGCTCCCCCAGATCAGGCGATACTGGGTATTGCCCTGCACATCGCTAAACACAAGATACTGACCTTCGCCCGACCAGGCCGGACCTTCCGCCCACAGGTAGCCGGTGCCCAGCCGCGTGATGGGGGCATAGCGCACGATGAACCGGCCAAAGGCCGGATCGACCGTGATCACGTCCGGATCGGGAAAGACACCCGGGGGCGCATCCTTGCCCCAAACCCGCGGCGGATTGGTGATGACGCTGGGGGCCACGCCGAGCAGCGGCTTGTCGGCCGCAAAGGCGCTGCTGCCAAGAAGCGGTAGGACGGCAAGCCCACTCACAGCTTCGCGCCGGTCGATCGGCTTTGTCAAAAACCCCTCCTGTTTCGCGCTCTTATCTTTGTCGGCTGGTCTTTGTCGACCGGTCTTTGTCGACTGGCGTGCGAAAGCCCTGCAACCAGCAGCCTAGTCCCCGCGAAGACGTTCGCCAAGCAACCGGCTCATGGCGCCCTGAGATAGGGCCGCAACGTGGCGTAGCGCATCTCGATCTCTGCCACCGCATCGGGTGCCAATGGCCCCGCCAGAGCACCCACCGCACCGGCCCGCGTCGCCGCCGACTTGAACACGCCGCGCTTGACGAAAATGGTACGCTGGGTGCCGGGAATCTTCTCTTCACAGTTCTTCATCAGCAGCCATTTGGCGAAGGCGTCGGCGGCTTCGGCCTGCCGGCCGCGACGGGCAAGATCGAACACCGCCACCATCACATCGCCATAGGCGCCCTGCCCGGTCATCTCGCCATCCAGCCCCAGCCGCATTTCATAGAGCAGACCATCGCCGCCGGAGGCGCCGAACACGCCCTTGAGCAGGTCACGGTGGCGCATCTCTTCCTTCATGCGGGCGACCAGCGGCGCGGATTCCTCCTTGACGTAGGCCAGATTGGGAAATTCCCGTGCCAGGCGCAGGATCAGGTCTATGGGCGGCGCCAACGCGCCGCGTGCGCCGGCAATGTCGGTCTGCAGCACCACCGGCCGGCGCACCGCCCGCGCCAGGGCGGCGAAATATTCATGGAAAGCCTCGACCGTCTGGGCTTCCGGGGCACTTGGCGGCATGGCGATGACCGCATCGGGATTCAGCGCTTCGGCATGGGCCGCATAATCCAGCATTTCAGCTGTGGTGGCGCCTTGGACCCCCAGAATGCTGGCGACCCGCAAGGGCCGGCAGGTTTGCGCAATCACGGTCATGCCACGCAGCCGCTCCTCGCGCGACAGGATGTTGACGTCGCTGGAGCCTTGCGGCCAGACCGCGCCAGTGCAGCCGATGCGGTCGAAGAACCGCATCTCGCCCGCCAGGTCCTCGAAATCCACCGCGCCCGCAGGCGTGTAAGGCGTTGTCACGATGGGCATGATGCCAACAAGCGGCTTGGCCGGCCCCGACTGAGCCCAAGCCGAGGCTGTAAGCGGCGCAAGAGCAACAAGTCCCAGAGACGTGCGGCGGTCGAAGTGTGTGCCAGACATGGAGCCTCCCTCAGCTTTGCGCGGGTCCTTCGTGAGACCGGCGCCGACCATAGAGCATGGTGATATTGATGCGGCGGTTGGTATAGCCCTCGCGGAACGCGATCCGGTCGGTCTCGTGAAACAGATCGGAATCGAAGATCACCGCCCGGTTGGCGCGATAGGGCACGGTGACCGGGCGGGCGCCTTTCTCGGCCAGGAAGCGGCGGATGGCCGGCGGATCGTTGTTGTACGTGTCAAAGTCCCAATCCAGCGGTGCCGCCACGTCCCACAAGACCAGCCCGCCGCGTTCCGGATCGAGGTTGGCCTCGTCCGGTGTGATCCAGAAGTTGACATTCACCGCGGCGAAGTCGGCATGGACATTCACACCCTTGAGCTGGCTGTCGCATTTGAACGCCCACAGATAGCGCAGGGCATTGGCCCCGAAGATGGCGCCATACGTCTGGCGCAGCTCATCGGCGATCTGGGCCAGCAGCGGGGCGGCAAAGCCCTGTTCCGGCACCGCGCCCAGATAGCCATTGTCATAAACTTTCTTCCAGACCGGCTCCTGCCAGCAGAAGCGGCGCAGGGCTGCCAGGGCCACGGGCGTGAGAAGATCGTCGATCACCACGATCTGCGGCCGCGCGGCCTGCCAGCGCGCCTGGATGGCGGCGACGTCATTGGCAGGATCGAGGGCGGACGCGGAAAGCCGCGCGCCGGATTCGGCGCGTGGAGCATCGTTCGCACGGTAGCCGGCTTGTTCCTGATCATGCCGCCGCTTGAAGTCGGGATCGGGCACAGTGGTCGCCGCAGGCACAACCCGCGCGTGCCGCTGGAAACAGGCCATGGCCTCCTGCGTCTCACCGGTCTCACAGAGTGCCAAGGCCAGGTTGTTGAGAGATTCGGGATGATCCGGAACAGCTTTCAGAACCGCGCGGAAGGCGTTGGCCGCTTGCCGGCTGCGCCCCAGATCGCGGCACACCAGGCCGCGGTTGAACAACACGCGAAAAGTATCGGGCTCTATCGCCCAGGCGCGGTCGAAACTGGTCAGAGCTTCTTCGAAGCGGCCCAGGGCGCGCAGCGCAACGCCATGATTGTTCCAGGCTTCCGCATAGGCAGGCTCCAGCGCCAACGCCGCCGCCAGGCTCGCCAGCGCCTCCTGCGGCCGGCCCAACGCGCTCAGAACCATGCCACGGCTGTTCAATACCTCCGCCTGCCCGGGCTTCAGCATCAGTGCTTTGTCCAGCGCAGCCAGGGCGTCCGGGTCGCGGCCCAGACTGTGCAGGATCAGGCCGTGATGAGCATGGAGTTCCGCCGCGCCAGGCCTTGTTGCCAGCGCCTTGCTGATCAAGGCGAGGGCTTCGCGGGAGCGCCCCTGATGCAAGCGCAGCACGGCCAGCAGATTGTTGGCGTTGGGCTCCTCCGGAACCGCCGCCAGTATCGCCAGATACAGCCGTTCGGCTTCGGCCTGATCGCCTCTCTGCTGGGCCGCTAGGCCCTGATGCAGAAGCCGCTCCAGCCGGCCTCTCCTAGACCGCGCTAGTTGTGATCAAGGCCGATCACCTTGGCGTTGATCGAGACCGCGATATGGGGGTTGGGCGCCTCCTGCGCCCATGCGGCAGGCGCGGCCGACAACAGCAACAAACCAGCGGTCTTCATAGACGCCCCCAAGAAACACCGGTGAACGGTAATCGGTCCGGGATGCGCTGTTCAAGCCGGGATCGGGGGGTCAGCGCTTGGCCTTGGCGGTGTTCAGGGTCACGGCGGCGCGAATAAGCGCCTTCAGGGCCTTCTCGTTGATCTTGTCGCCCTCATGGAAGTCAATGGCGCGCCTTGTGTTGCCGTCCAGGCTGGAATTGAACAGGCCCGCAGGATCCTTGAGCGCCGCGCCTTTGGCAAAAGTCATCTTCACCACGCTCTTGTAAGTCTCGCCGGTGCAGATGATGCCGTCATGCTCCCATATCGGCACCCCGCGCCATTTCCAGGTCTCTTCGACATTGGGATCGGCTTCTTTGATCAGGGCCCGCAGCCGGGCCAGCATCTCGCCGCGCCAGTCACCCAGTTCCTTGATGCGCCCGTCTATTAGGCGAGAGGCATCCTTGGCGGTCGTACTCTTTGTCATGGTGTCGGTCTCTAAGCAGGTCTTTTCAGGACCAGCCGCCGGACAAGATGGCCCTTCCACATCCACAATCCCGACAGCAGCATGACGGGAAGGAAAACAAATCGTGTGGCAGGAGCATAGTCCGGGATGACCTGAAACGGGCTGTAAATATAGCCGATGATGGGAACGGCGCAGATGACGTGGATCCAGCGAATGAACGCTCTTTGGGTGGCTTCCTTCATGGCCATCAATCCTGCCGCGCCAGGAGTTGTTCCAGCCGGCCAAAGAAATGTCCCCAACCGTACTTGGCGCCCTGGTAATTCTGTTTCTGCTCCGGCCGGAACCCCGTCTGTTCCATGCGCAAAAGCGTGCCATCGCCTGTCGGCGTCAGCGAAAAGGTCACGACGCTCTGGATGGCAAGCTCGCCTTCACCGGCAACCCAGGTGTAGGACAAGGTCTTGTTCGGCTCGATCGCAAGAACCTCGCAGTCGATGATGCCATTCCAGCCCGGCTGCGGATCGCTGCTCAGGCGGAAATGATGGCCGATGACGGGCTCGAAATTGTTCTTCATCAGCCACTCCGCGATCAGGTGCGGCTGGGTCAGCGCCCGCCACAATTTTTCCGGCGGATGGGGCATCTGCCGTTCGACGACGACGGAGCGCGTTTCGGCCGTGGCCTGGTTCATTGGTCCATCCTCCTGAGCAAGTCTTCGAGCTGGTCGAACCGGCTTTGCCAGAAGCCGGTCATCTGACTGGTCCAATCGATAAGCGGGGCCAGCGCAGCGAGTTGCGCGCTGTAATGGGTCTGGCGGCCCTCATGGCGGTCGCGCACCAGCCCGGCCTCCTTCAAAAGCCCCAGATGCTTTGAAACCGCCGGTTGCGAGACCTTGGCCTGGACCGTCAGCGCACCGACTGTCTGTTCCCCCTCGCGGCACAGGCGTTCGAAAATCGCCCGCCGCGTGGGATCGGCGAGGGTTCGGAAGAGAACATCGTGCGTATTCGGCATCGGATCCATAACTTTCTGGTTATTTATATCTATAACCGTACGGTTATACGTTAGTCAAGCCCCGGCTCCAATTGTGCCGCGCAGATGGACGCCATATCGTGCCGGCGCAGTCTGAGCGATGGGTTTATGTCGAAGAAAAACAAGAAGATTCTGTGGGCGCTGGCCGCGCTGCTCGTTCCCGCGGCTGCGGCCGCGCAAGGCGCCAACACGAACGCCGGAACAAATGAATGGCTGACCTTTGGCTATGACGGGCAACGCAGTGGCTGGAACAGCGCCGAGACCACACTTGGCCCCGCGAACGTCAAAGGGCTGAAGCTTTTGTGGAGCAGCCAGCTTCCCACCACCCCGCAGGATACCGCGCTCTCCACCCTCACCTCGCCGCTGGTGGCGCAGGTGGATGGCAAGACCCTGGTGTTCACGGTCGGCATAGACGACACGCTCTATGCGCTGGATGGCGGCAGCGGCAAGATCGTCTGGCAGAAAGGCTTTCCCAACACGGGAAAACCGGTCAGGCCGCCCAACACCAATTGTGCTGGTACCGAGCAGGCCACGCCTGTAATCGACAAGAAGAAGGGTGTCATCTACTTCACCACCAGCGACGGCAAACTGCGGGGCTTGGGTTTGGCCGATGGCACCGAGAAGCTGACGCCCGCTCCCTTTGTGGCGCCCAACAGCCGCAACTGGAGTCTCAACCTCCTTAACGACGTGGTTTACACCGCCGCCGGCCGCGGCTGCGGCGGGGATGCGGCGCAGCCGATCGAGCCGGGCTCCGTCTCAGCCATGGATGTCAGCGATCCGGCCCACCCGCAATTGTCGCGCTTCCTGACCGGCCGCGGCCGTCCCGCCGGTCCCTGGGGCCGCGGCGGTCCCGTCGCCGGGCCGCTGGGTGTTTATGTCCAGACCGCCGACGGCAATCGCGATCCCGCCGGCGGCATCTTCGGCAACGCGGTGCTTGCGGTGCAACCGAAGGCCTATGGCCTTGCCGACTCCTTCACCCCGCCAAGCTGGAAAAATCTCAACGCCAAGGATCTCGATCTGGGCTCGGGCAGCCCGATGCTCTTCCCGTTCAAGAACCGCACGCTTCTGGCCACGTCCTCGAAGGAAGGCGTGGTCTATGTGCTGGACGCCAAGAATCTCGGCGGCGGGGTCGCGAGCGACCATGCCAAGGCGCTTTATACCTCGCCGCGCCTGGGCAATGAGGAAGAGAAGTATTACGGCCATGGCGTGTGGGGCAGCTTCTCGACTTATGAAGATGCGCAAGGGACACGCTGGCTCTATGTGCCTATGTGGGGGCCGCCGGCCAGCGGCCTTCAGTTTCCCAAAAGTTATGGTCCCGCCCCGCACGGCAGCATCATGGCATTACAGGTGGTGGAGAAGGACGGCGGGGTAACGCTGGCTCCGCAATGGATGTCACATGATCTCGCGGTGCCCGACAATGTCGCGGTGGCGAACGGCGTGGTCTATGCAGTACAGACCGGTGAACAGTTGCTGCAGCATTTCACCAATCCGGAAGCGCACGGCCGCGCCGAACCTGGGCAGCAGGCCGAGACCCCGGCGACCCTCGCCAAGTTCCGTTCCACCCCTGTCGCGCCGATGGTGCTGTATGCTTTCGACGCCCAGACCGGAAAGGAGCTCTATTCCAGCGGCAAGCTTCTCGCCAACTGGGTGCACTTCAACCAACCGACGGTGGCGCAGGGAAAGGTGTTCCTTGTCTCGCATGACGCCCATATCTACGCCTTTGGCCTTCCCCGCTGAGGCCTGGCCGGGGTTTCGATGGCGATACAGGAACTGATCCAGCGCGCGCTGACCGCACATCAACGCGGCCAGCTTGACCAGGCCGCGGACCTGTATGAGCAGGTTCTGAACCTGGAGTCCCAGAACTTCGCGGCGTTGCAATTCTTCGGCGTGCTGCGCGCACAACAGGGGCGCAATGTCGAAGCTGCGAAGCTGCTGGAATCCGCGCTGGCTCTTCAGCCCGACAATTTTGGCGCCCTGATCAACTACAGCCAGGTCCTGATGGGCGCAGGCCAGGTGCGCGAAGCCCTGGCCGTGCTCGATCGGGCGCTGGCGATAAAGCCGGACGTGTTCGAAGCGCTATACAACCGGGGTATCGCGCTGGCCCAGCTGCAGCGCCATGCGGAAGCGGTCACCAGCTTCGACAAGGCGCTTGCGCTCAAGCCGGACAGCCCGCACTGTCTTTACAATCGCGGCCTGGCGCAATCCTCGCTGGGGTGGCGACAGGATGCCCTGGGCAGTTACGACCGCGCCGTTGCGCTGCAGCCCGGGTTCGCACCGGCCTGGCACAATCGCGGCAATGTGCTCCGCGAGCTGGGTCGGCCAGGCGAAGCCCTGGAAAGTTATGACAAGGCGCTGGCACTGACGCCCCAGGACGGCCTCCTTCTCTACAGCCGCGCCACCGCGTTTTCGGACGCTGGCCGTTTCGGGGAAGCGGCCACCAGTTTCGGTCAGGCGCTGGCTCTGCGGCCGCAATTCGATCTTGCTCTTGCCGGGCGCGCCGCCGCGTTGCTCAGGCTGGAGCGTTTCGCCGAAGCGCTGGCGGATCTTGACCAGGCATTGGCGCACAAGCCCAAGGATGCCGAACTGCTCAACAACCGCGGCGTGGCATTGTACCGGCTGGAGCGAATTGCCGAGGCGCGCATCACCTATGATAACGCGCTGGCCACGGCCCCTGACCATGTTGAAAGCCTGCTCAACCGCGCTTTCCTGCTGCAGGCAACCGGCAGCCTGGAAGAGGCCCTGGCCGACTATGAGAAGGCGGTGGCATTGGCACCGGGCAGTGCCCGCGCCTTCAATGGCCGCGGCTCGGTCCTGCATGCGCTGAAGCGGGACCGCGAGGCGCTGGCCGACTTCGACAAGGCGCTGGCACTGGATGCCAGACTCGCCGACGCCCTGGCCAACCGCGCCCATCTGCGCTGGTCGCTGAACGACGACTATGCCGGTGCCACCGCCGACCTGGAAGCCGCGCTGGCAATCAATCCCGATCAGCCCTATGCGCGTGGCGAGCTGCTGCATCTTCAGATGTTCGCCGCCGACTGGGACGATTTCGAAAACCAGAAAGCGCTGATGGATCAGGGGGTGCGCGCCGGCAAGGAGGTGGTGCGCCCCTTCGTGTATCAGGCCGTCTCCGACTCCCCGGCCGATCTCATGGCCTGCTCACGCATTTTTGCCGGCAATCTTTTTCCGCCACAGCGATCGCAGCTCTTTGCCGCGCGCAGTCACGACAGGATCCGCATCGGCTATCTCTCGGGCGAATTCCGGGAACAGGCCACTGCCTACCTGATGGCCGGTCTTTACGAACAGCATGACAAGTCGCGCTTCGAGATTGTCGCCATCGACAATGGCGGGGGCGACGGCAGTCCCATGCGCCGCCGCCTGGAAGCGGCTTTCGATCGCATCCTTTACATCAACCAGATGCCGGATAGCGAAGCGGCGGACCGCATCCGTGCCGAGGAGATCGACATCCTGGTCAATCTCAATGGCTATTTCGGCGCCCCGCGCATGGGCATCTTTGCCCGCCGGCCGGCGCCCATTCAGGTCAACTATCTTGGTTTTCCCGCCACTCTTGGCGCGCCCTATATGGATTACATCATCGCCGACCAGGTGGTGATCCCCGATGGCGAGCAGCGCTTTTATGAGGAGCAAGTCGTCTGGCTGCCGCACAGCTATCAGGTGAATGATTCAAAGCGGGCGATCGCACAGGACGTGCCCAGCCGCGCCGCCCTGGGCCTGCCCGAGACCGGCTTTGTCTTCTGCAATTTCAACCAGAGCTACAAGCTGACGCCGGATGTCTTCACCTGCTGGATGCGCCTGCTGAAGCAGGTGGATCAAAGCGTGTTGTGGCTGCTGAAGGCCAGGCCCCTCTTCGAGGCCAACCTGGCAAGACAGGCTGAGCGCCAAGGCGTGGATCCCGGCCGTCTTCGCTTTGCCCCGTCCCTGCCGCTGGACCAGCATCTGGCGCGATTGAAGCAAGCAGACCTGTTTCTGGACAGCCTGCCCTACAATGCCCACACCACTGCCAGCGACGCCTTGTGGGCGGGCCTGCCGCTCGTCACTTGCCGCGGCACGGCCTTTCCCGGACGCGTCGCCACCAGCCTTCTGAACGCCGCCGGCATGCCGGAGTTGATCACCGAAAATCTGGAAGATTATGAGCGCGTGGCGCTGCGGCTTGCAGGGGACCGCGAAACGCTGGCAGGACTGAAGCAGAAACTGGCGGACAATCGCCTGCGCTGCCCGCTGTTCGACACCGATCTTTTCCGGAAAAATCTGGAAAGCGCCTATGTCACCATGTGGCGGGCCTGGCAGAAGGGCGAAGCGCCCAGAGGCTTTGCCGTCAGCTAGACCGGCTGCAGCATCTCGATCTCGCCGTCTGCGGTAACCCTAAAGCCGTTGCTGCTGGTGGTTTCCCGCATATGGCGATAGGCCACTTCCAACGCGCGGACCTGGGATGTGAGGTCGAACAGCCCCGGCCGGTTCTGCGCCAAGATCCGCTTTGCGTCATTGAGCGCATCGGGTTCGCGTGCCAGCTTCAGTGCCAGTGCCTCATAATCTTCCAGACTGTCTGTCACCAACTCCCGCAAACCTGCCGCCTCGAGCAGACTCGCAGCAACACGGCCGGCAAAGCCCTCGCCACGGCAGGTCAGAATGGGGACGCCGGCCAGCAACGCGTCGGCCGCGGTGGCATGAGCATTGTAAGGCAGTGTGTCCAGCACGAGGTCGGCCAGATGCTGCCGCGCCAGATTCTGTTCGAAGGTCACGCGTTCCGCCCAGACGATGCGGCTGGCAGATACACCCCGCGCTTCGGCTGCCTGTTCCAGCCGGCCGCGGGCCTCGACCGGACAGGCCGCCAGCCAAAGCACACTGCCCTGGACCGCGGAAAGCAAACGCATCCAGACAGCGAAAACCTCCTCGGTGATTTTCCAGTTCTGGTTGAAACAGCAGAACACGAAGCCGCTGTCGGGCAAGCCCGCGACACGGCGCGACGGCGCCGGCCCCACCATCCGGTCCGGTCCGGCCGGAAAGAAACTTCCCGGCAGATGGACGATGGCCTCGCTATAGAAAGGCTGCTGCGCGACCGGGGCCACCATCGCATCGGCGAAAATGTAATCCATGCAGTGCGAGCCCGTGGTGCCGGGATAGCCCAGATAGGCCACCTGTACTGGCGCAGCCCTGCCGGCAAAAATGCCGGGGCGGCCTTCCTGGGTGTGGCCGGTAAGGTCCACCGCGATATCGATATCCTGGGCGCGCATCAACGCCACCACCTCGCGATCGGACATCCGTGCCGCGTCATGGAATCGATCGAAGGACTGTGCCAGCGCCTGGCGTGTGGGGCCGCCTCCGCCGGTTCCGATGGAAATGCCGTGCAGTTCAAACGCGCTCCGGTCGTGACAGGCCAAAAGCGGCAGCATGCAACGGCCGACTGGATGATCGCCGAAATCCGCGGAGACATAGGCGATCTTGAGCTTGCCCGCCGTCGGCGGCAGCGTCCCAGGCCAAGGCCCCACGCACAGGGCGCGCTTGTCGGCAAGATAAGTTTCGGCGGCACGCCGCTGAAGCGCGGGTTCGCCGCAATAGCCCAGGAGCGTGAAGGGAAAGATCACCGCGCTTTCGTCGGCAATCGCCCTGACAATCTGTTCCTTCAGTGTCGCCATCTTCGGCCAGTCGCAGAGATTGCTCGCCGCCATGGCGGCTCCGCTGAGGGCGTAGGGATGACGCGGATGGCCGGCGAGCACCGCTTCGAACCCTGCCAGGGCCTCGGCAAAGCGGCCGAGCTGGCCAAGCGCCACGGCCTGGTTGTAAAGCGTGGCGCCGTTGCCCGGCGCGGCCTTGAGAGAAGCCGCGTAGCTGGTCAGGGCTTCCTCGCCGCGCCCCTCAGCCAGCAGCACGGCACCGCGATTGTTCAGCGCCTCGGCATAACCGGGCCGCAGCGCCAGCGCCGTGTCGAAGCTTGCGATCGCCTCCTCGAAACGTTGCAGGCTGGTCAGGGCTGACCCACGATTGTTCCAGCCCTCCGCATAGTTGGGATCCAGGGCCACGGCCTGGTCGAAGCTTTGCAGCGCATCCGGGTGACGGTCCATGCCGGACAGCGCCAGGCCGCGGTTGTTGGCGATTTCCGCCGATTTCGGCGCATGAGACAGCGCCAGATTGAAACTGTCGAGCGCGGCATCAAAGCGCTTCATCCGCCAGAAAATGCTGCCGCGCAAATTGAGAGCTTCAGCCCAGCCCGGCCGCAACCCCAACGCGGCATCGCAGGCGTCCAATGCATCGCCAAGCCTGCCCATGTCCCGCAAGGGTGCGACCCGCGCCAGTTGCGCTTCCGGATAGTTGCGATTGAGATTCAGCGCGCAGTCGTGACTGGCGAGGCTATCCTGGAAACGGCGCATGTCCCACAGGACAAGGCCGCGATTGTACCAGATCGCCGGCGCATTCTGGTCGATCGTGAGCGCCGTCTCGTAGAACAGCAGCGCTTCGTTGATCTGGCCCATGGCGCGCAGCACATTTCCCAGATTGGACAAGGCTTGCGGATCGCGCGGCCTGAGCTTGACCGCATGGCCGAACGCGCGCGCCGCCTCCACCAGATCGCCGTCCGCGGCATGCAGCAGCCCGAGCGTGTGATACGCGTCGAAATGTTCCGGATCGGCCGCCAGGACGCGCCGGCAAAGCTGTATCGCGTCACGGGTCTTGCCCTCTTGATGAAGGGCCAGGGCGCGGGAAAACAGCTCGGAAATATCCGGCGTGGGCGAAGCCATTGATTTGCTTTCAAAGCGTCAGCAAACTCTATAGCGGAAGGCAAACAGGCCGGCCAACGGCGGACGGGGGAAGCGTGGCGATTGCAAAATGGGTCCCGGCTCTGTTGTGCGGCGGTCTGGCGATTGCCGCCGTCACAAGCCGCGCCCGGGCCGACACGCGCGACGATGTTCTTTCCGCGATCGCGCGCTGCAATGTCATCCACGACAACAGGGTCTGGCTGGATTGTGTCTATGGCGCCCAGCAACCCATGCGCGCCCTGCTCGGATTGCCGCCGGCGCCAGAATATCAGCAGCGCCTGGTGCCCGCGCCCGGGCTGGCGTCCGCTCCTGCCATCGCGGCACCGCGATCGCCTGTGCCCGCGACCGCGCAAGCGCGAACCGCGTCCGGACCGGTGCCGGTCCGCCGCGGCCGGGCAGGATTTCTGGGCAACCTCTTCGGGGCAAATCCGCCTGTCGCGGCCGCGCGCATGACATCCTATCGCTTCGAGAAAAGCGGTGCCTTTGTGGTGGAGCTGGAGAATGGGCAGACGTGGCGCCAGGCCGATGTCGAAGCCGGCACCGCCAACTGGAACAGGCCGGCTTCCAGCTACACCGTGACCGTCACACAGGGCGCTTTCAACAGCTACCGCCTGCGCACCGCGGATAATTCGCGCACCTTCCGGGTCGAGCGCGCAAAATAGCGCGAGGCCCGGCGCGCTTACGGCGCGCTGGTCAGGACCGTGGAGGTGACCATGTTGGGCGGATTGCCGTCCGAGGACTGGGTAATGCCGATGATGGCGCCCACAGCCACGATACCGCCAATAACCAGAAGAGCTGTGGTGTCGACCCCCTGAGCCGCTTTCACGCCGGCCGGCTTGCCGGGCGCCAGGCCCCCTTCGTTCGCGGCCAGGGCAGAAGATGCAAGCAGGCTGAATGACAACGCAGCTGCAACCAGATTCCGCATAATGCCCTCTCGAGTTTTTTTATGTTCTGGAGCCAGCCTAACGCCTGCATGACCGGGTGTCACGATGCGGCGGACGCACCTGTCTCACGCAGCGAAGGGGCCATCAGGTGCCAATCTGTGCTGTTCTCGTAAGCCCAGCCGATCCGCAACGCCAGGGCTTCCGCCCCGCTACGGCACACCACCTGCAAAGAGCTGGGCAGGTGCTGGGATGTCAGCCCGTTGGGCAGGGCCAGGGCGCAGAGGTCCAGGAAATTGACCCAGCGGGTGGAGATGGCCGGGGTGGTGGTCTGATGCACGGTATCCAGGGGAATCGGCGGCGTCATGGCGGTGGGAGTCAGGACCGCATCGATCCCTTCCAACCCAGAAAGGAAGGCCTTTTTCCGCCGTTCCCGCTCTTCCAGGACCTCCTGATATTGCGCGGGCGAAATGTTGGCGCCGGCCGCCACCCGGGGCCGCACCGCCTCGTCCAGCGGCAGGCTGCGATTGTCGGCAAGTTCGCGGATGCGGGGATAGACCTCGGCCGAAATGATGCGCCCCACCAGATCGCCATATTCGCGCAAGGAGTAACCCAGGTCCGGCAAGAGGACGATCTCCGCGCCCAACCCTGCCAGCTCCTCCAGCGAGCGATCATAGGCCTTGAGGATTTCCGGGTCATGGCCGGGGCGTTCCTTTTCCGGAAGCCGGGCCAGGCGCAGACCCTTGATGCCAAGCCGCAACGCGGCGAACGGGTCGGTGGGCGGCAAGGTCAAGGTCAGCGGATCGAGCGGATCGGGCCCCTGCATCACCGACAGCAGCAGCGCACAATCCTCCACGTTTCGCGCCATCGGACCGGGGGTATCAAGCGTGTGGCTGAGCGGCAGGACGCCGTGGGTGCTGATGCGACCCACGCTGGTCTTCAGGCCCGTGATGCCGCACCAGGCGGCCGGAATCCGCACCGAGCCGCCCGTGTCGGTGCCCAGCCCGGCGGGGGTCATGCGCGCTGCGATCGCCACGCCCGTGCCGGAAGAGGAGCCGCCAGGGGTGCGCGCGACCTCAAGATCCCACGGATTCCACGGCGTTCCCATATGCTGGTTGGTGCCCCAGGCGCCGTAGGCGAACTCGACCGTATGGGTCTTGCCCAGCACGATCATGCCTGCGTCCTTCAGCTTCCTCACCAGGGTGGCGGTGTGCGTCGAGACGCGATCTTTCCAGACGATGGTACCGCCGGTGGTGACTTTGCTTTCGATCTCAATCAGATCCTTGATCGCGATCGGCAGTCCGTGCAGTGGACCTTTTGCCATGCCGGAACCAATCGCGCGGGCGGCCTCCTCGGCCTCTTGCCTGGCCTCCCTCTCATACAGATCGATGAAGGCATGCAAGCGCGGCTCCCACTTGCGAATGCGGGCAAAACAGGCGTCCACGATCTCGACGGGTGAAAAGCGGCCGGCGGCAACGCCTGCGGAAAGGCCTGACAAGCTGAATTCGGCAAGATCGGTCATGGCCCCTCCCTAGTGTCCCGATTCCGAAATTCGCATGATCTCTATATCGAACTCGACGCGAATTTCGGAAGCGGGACACTAGTAAATTATTGATTCCTAGTGTCGTTTTGGTTTCGAAGCTCGCTCCGAGATCGATATCGATGATACCGCGAACTTCGAAACCACGACACTAGGGATTTGTCGTCGAGGCTGGATAGCGCCGCGGGGCCGGCGAAGCAAATCCCGGCTTATTCCGCGGCGGCGCCGGAGGCTTTCTGTATCCGCCGTTGCGGCCCTGCCAGAACCTTTTCCAGAACCGCGGCCAGCTCGTCCTGCAGCACCGGCTTCTGAAGGATCGGCACCGTGGTGAATCGGGCATCGACGCTGCGCGGCGCATAGCCGGTGACGAAAATGAAAGGCACCTGCTGGGAGACCAGAAGCTCGGCCAGCGGATAGACGATCTCGCCGTTCAGGTTCATGTCCAGCACCGCGCCCCGGAAGCGCTCGCGCTCGGCCGCCGCCAGGGCATCGGAAAGCCGCGCGATCGGCTCGGTGGAGCGGTAGCCGATCGCTTCCAGCAGTTCCTGCATGAAGACACCGACCATCAACTCGTCCTCGACCAGAAGCAGACGCGGGGCGGCCGCCTTGTCGCGCACGGAATGGACATTGGGGGTGGCGTTTTCGTCCTGATAACGTAGTTCGAGCGTGAAGGTCAGACCGTCGGGCAGCCACTGGAAATCGGTGCGGCCGCGATGGCTGCCGCCCAGGCTGGAGATGATCTTGGTACCAAAGCCGAACTTCTTGGGCACCGAGACAGGCGGACCGCCGCTTTCCCGCCAGGCCAGGGTCAACACCCCTTCGAAGGCCGACCAGCTGACATCCACCTTGCCGCATTCGACGGAGAGCGAACCATACTTGGCCGCATTGGTGGCGAGCTCATGCACCGCCATGGCCGCGAGCTGGGCCTGTTCGGGCGCCAGCACCAGCGAAGGTCCGACCGCGCTGACGCGCTGGCGTCCGTCGCTGTGATAGGGCGCAAGTTCATCCAGCACCAGCCGCAAGATATCGGCGCCTTCCCATTTGGACTGGGACAGAAGTTCGTGGGTCTGGGCCAGGGCGCCGATGCGGCCCTCCACCGCCTTCATGTAGTCGTCGATGCTGTCGCGCTTGGCCATGCGCACAATGGCCTGGACGATGGCGAGCGTGTTCTTGGCCCGGTGGTCCACTTCGCGGGCCAGCAGCGCCTGGCGGCTTTCGGCTTCCTTGCGATCGGTGATGTCGGTGGTGACCCCGCTGAAGCGGATCATTTTTCCCGCGCCGTCAAAACTCGCCACGGCGGCGGCGGTGCACCAGCGGGTCTCCCCGGTGGGGCGCACGATGCGGAATTCCAGCTCGCAGGTGGGTTTGTCGGGCGTGAGACTGTCGAAGCACCGGAGCATGTTTTCCATGTCTTCCGGATGAATGCCCTGGCGGATGGCCTCCAGACCGGGGGTGAAGGAATCATGGTCCACACCGAAAATGCGGCTTTGCCCCTCGTCCCAGAACCAGGAGCCGGAGCTGGCATCGAAATCCCAGGAGCCCATATTGCCGGCCACCAGCGCCAGGCTGCGCCCCTGTTCGCTGCGGCGCAGGCTGTCGGCCGACAAGGCCAGCGCCTCGGTGCGCTCGGTCACGCGCCGCTCCAGATCCTCATTGAGATGCTGCAGAGCGCGCGTCTTGCGATAGAGTTCGGCGAAGACGCGCACCTTGGCGCGCAGCAGCTCCGGCACCACGGGCACGGAAATATAGTCCACCGCGCCCGCCTCATAGCCGCGCAGATAATCGCTCTCGCTGAGGTGAATGGCGGAGATGAAAATGATGGCGGTCTTCTGGAACCGGGGATGTTCCCGGATCATCTTGGCCAGCTCGAAGCCGTCCAGATCGGGCATGCAGACATCCACCAGGATGACCGCCACGTCCGACTTGAGCAGAAAGGCCAGCGCTTCCTGGGCCGAGGACGCCTTGACCAGGTTTTCCCCCAGCTCGCCCAGCATCACTTCATAGCTGAGCAGCTTGCCCGGCTGGTCATCCACCAGCAGGACATTGACCGGATTCTTGCTTTCTGCCGCCTCGTTCACCGGTGCAACCACATCCGCAGGGCCGACAAGAGCTGTTCGGTGTTGACCGGCTTGGCCAGATAGTCGGAGGCGCCCGCTTCCAGGCATTTTTCCCGGTCGCCCTTCATCGCCTTGGCCGTCAGGGCGATGATGGGAAGACGGCGATAGGCAGGATTTTCCCGGATCCGCGCCATGGTCTGATAGCCGTCCATTTCCGGCATCATGATATCCATCAGCACGATGGCCAGCTCCGGCGTGGACTGGACCAGGTCGATCGCCTCCATGCCGGTGGTCGCCGTCAACACCTTCATGCCGCGCCTTTCCAGCGCGCTGGAAAGCGCGAAGATGTTGCGGGCGTCGTCATCCACCAGCAGCACGGTCTTGCCTAGCAGGTCCTCGTCAGAAGAGGTCAACCGTTCCAGCATGACCTGCTTTTCGCGCGGCAGTTCGGCCACGTTGCGGTGCAGGAACAAGGCTGTTTCATCCAGCAACCGCTCCGGCGATTCCACGCCCTTGACCACGATGCTGCGCGCCACGGTATGCAGTTGGGATTCTTCCTCCGGCGAGAGCTCGCGGCCGGTGAACACGATCACCGGCAACTCGCTCAGGACGGGATCGGCGCTGAACTCCTCCAAGAGTTCGAAACCGGTGATGTCGGGAAGCCTGAGATCCAGCACCACGCAGTCGACCGGCGCCTTGCGCGCCATTTCGAGCGCCCCCATCCCGGTATCAACCGACACGATCTCGATATCGTGATGTTCCAGCAGCGCGGCGATGCTGAGCTGCTCGGCGGGATTGTCCTCGACTACCAGAAGACGCTTCTTGCGCGGCTGGACATAGGCCTTGATCTTGGCAAGAGCCATGCGCACGCCATCCGCGGAAGTCGGCTTGGGAACAAACGAGAAGGCGCCCCGCGCGAGGGCATGCTGGCGATCCTCATCCAGGGTGATGATCTGAACCGGGATATGGCGGGTCTTGGCGTTCTGCTTGAGCTGGCTCATCACCGTCCAGCCCAGCATGTCGGGAAGGAAGATATCGAGCGAGACCGCGGCGGGATTGAATTCCTCCGCCAGATCCAGGGCTTCCTCGCCGCGGCTGGCCACCAGCACCTTGAAGCCCTCCTCATGGGCGATATCCATCAAGATGCGCGCATAATGTGGATCGTCCTCCACGATCAGAAGCAAGGTGTCGCCGGCCGCGATGGCATTGCGATCGTCCACGATCTGTTCGGCGGAAGAGATCCGCTCGGCAGGCAATGAAGAGGTCTGGGCGGGACGGACAACGGTGGCGGCGCCGACATAGCGCAGCGGCAGATAGAGCTTGAAAGTCGAGCCGATACCGGGCGCGCTGCGCAACTGGATTTCGCCGCCCAGAAGGTTCGAAAGCTCGCGGCTGATGGCAAGACCCAGACCCGTGCCGCCATATTTGCGGCTAGTGGACGCGTCGGCCTGCTGGAAAGCTTCGAAGATCAGCTTCTGCTTTTCCGCCGGGATGCCGATGCCGGTATCGGTAACTTCGAAGGCCACCACATTCACGGCCTGGTCCAGCACCGGATGGCCCGGATTCCAGCCTTCGCTGACCGCGGTGACCGACAGGCTCACCTGTCCCTGGGCTGTGAACTTGAAGGCGTTGGAGAGAAGGTTCTTCAGCACCTGCTGCAATCGCTTGGAATCGGTGAGCATGGAGCGGCCCAGCTTGGGATCCAGCGTGACGCTGAAATTCAGGTTGCGGGCTTCGGCCTCATGCCGGAAGGGCCGCGCAACCGCCTCGATCACATTGGCGAAGGCAACCTCGTCCGCTTCCACCGTGACCGTGCCCGACTCGATCTTTGAAAGATCGAGAATGTCGCTGATCAGATTGAGCAGATCGGTGCCGGCGCCATGGATGGTGCGGGCGAAGTCCACCTGCTTGGCCGTCAGATTCTGGTCCGGATTGTCCGCCAGCTGCTGGCCCAGGATCAGGATCGAGTTCAGCGGCGTGCGCAACTCGTGCGACATGTTGGCCAGGAATTCGGACTTGTACTTGGAGGTGAGCGCCAACTCGCCGGCTTTTTCTTCCAGCGCGCGGCGGGCCTGTTCGATTTCCTGGTTCTTGCGTTCGACTTCGACATTCTGCTCTGCCAGCTCGCGCGCTTTCTGTTCCAACTACTCGTTGGTCTGCTGCAGCTCCTTCTGCTGGGTCTGCAGCTCGCCGGCCAGTTTCTGGGACTGCTTGAGCAGGCCTTCGGTCTGCATGGTGGCTTCGATCGAGT
>Ga0134126_10001947_pt1 | contig 26240 bp, 28 predicted proteins | sample KB31752_FD_96881 | JGI IMG/M metagenome (GOLD analysis project Ga0134126, IMG submission 96881) | Terrestrial soil microbial communities with excess Nitrogen fertilizer from Kellogg Biological Station, Michigan, USA - KB3-175-2 | ecosystem: Environmental > Terrestrial > Soil > Unclassified ... | reverse complement strand
TTGTTTTCTTTTTTAATATTATCTACGGTAGTATTAAACCGTTTGGCTATGCTGAAAAGCGTTTCGCCATGCGATACCTTGTATTCAAGCGCAGGGGCCGTGTTACCCGCTTTTTTATTGGATGTTTCGTCAGTTTGCACGGGCTGTTTAACAGCCGGTTCAGTGTCTTCCTGTTGCGCAATCGCAGGCGTTTCCACCTCCTCAGTATATTTTTTTGATTTCTTTTTGCCCTCTCTTGCTTCGCGTGCCAGCCTGGCTTTTTTTTCCTTTTTTGTTTCCTTAACTATTTTTTCCGCCGATGATTTTTTATAGGGCATATCCGTAGGTACGCTGATGATGGCGCCGATCGTCAGCGTTTCCTTTTTGCTGCCATTGTACTTCATGATCGCGGCCGGTTTTACATGGTATCGCCTGCCGATAGAATAATAGGTGTCTTTGGCTTTAATTTTAAACAGTATCACTTTTTTGCCGTCGTCATTTCTCACACCTACCGAATCAACCGGCGTTTTAGCGTGTGCGGATATCGAAAAAAAAGAAAAAGTTAAAGCAAATATTAGGGTGGTAGATTTCATAATTAGCTTTTAGTCAATAAATTATAGGGTCAAAACTTTCAGTTCCGACTTATTTTTTATATAAATTAAACGGTCGTTATGCATTATAAACGACTCGGGCTGGAGTTTTTGTATACCGGCGTTTAAGATATCCTGGTAAACGATATGCCCGCCATCCATTATAAAGATCGACTGGGTTAAAACTCCCGCTTTTAACGTGTGCAAAGATACAATTCTGAAATTATTGTGATCAAGGCAATAAACCGTTTCCCCGTAAGGATGCGCGGGTAATCCGGCCGCCGTCAGCCCATCGGGCGTTTTTACATCCGGGATAACGATATTATTTTTTGCCTCCTGGTAAATAGATGGTTCAAATATGCGTTGTGTTGCACCGGTTTTTACATCCGCCAAAAATAATTTGCGCGGGTGGATATGCGCATCGTAAACAATAGGCCCTTCCACCGATAAATGGTCGAAAGCCAAAGTATAATTGCTCCATAGCACTTCTCCCGAAACTACATCAACAGCTACCAACCCTTTATGCATTGGTCCGGCTTCGGTTTGATAATTATGCAGGAGTAATACCCCGTCAAAAGCGGCCTCGATGCCGGTAAGCCAGCGTTCGGGCAGGGTAAGGACTTTAAAATTGACGTGGCCGGTTAATAAATTGATCGCCGAAAAGGATACCTGTTTATCTGCGCTGCTCCTGATCTCCGCAACCAGGGTATCGCTCAGCTCGTCGATCTCTATCCGCCAGATATCGCCGTTAAATTGTTCGCTTATATAGGGCAGTATAGCTGGCATGAGAATGCAAATATGAGAATGTTTTTGATACCCATCGTGAAACAACCTTTCCCAAAATTCTTTGATCGTCGTGCCGAGGGGTGTGATTTAACTCTCCGCTCCGACACCAAACGTTCCGGCCGGAACGTACAATGGCGCTTTCCCGTTCTACCAACCAGGCGTCCCGATGGGACGAATTCCACGTCAGCGTCCCCTCGGGACCGCCTGGTTGGTAGAAAAAAATAATGAACAGGAGCGTTCCATAGGAACGCCTGGAAGACGCAGAAGATTTGGTTCAGACACTACCATATTAATTTATAAATTTGGCAGCTTCAAACACGATTAAAAACTATATGAGCAAAGGCGTCGTAAGTAAAGAAGAGGACTATTCGCAATGGTATAACGACCTGGTGATAAAAGCCGACATGGCCGAATATTCGCCGGTAAAAGGCTGCATGATCATTAAGCCCTATGGTTATTCCATTTGGGAAAAAATGCAGGCGGTTTTAGATACTATGTTTAAGGAAACGGGCCATAGCAATGCTTATTTCCCATTATTTATACCCAAATCTTTTTTTTCGAAGGAAGCCAGCCATGTGGACGGTTTTGCCAAAGAATGCGCCGTGGTAACCCATTACCGCTTGAAAAACGACGGCGCCGGAAATATCGTGGTTGATGAGGATGCAAAGCTGGAAGAAGAATTGATCGTGCGTCCGACATCCGAAACGATCATCTGGAACACTTATAAGGGCTGGATACAGTCGTACCGCGACCTGCCTATCCTTGTAAACCAGTGGGCCAACGTGGTGCGCTGGGAGATGCGTACCAGGCTATTTTTACGCACCACCGAATTTTTATGGCAGGAGGGCCATACGGCGCATGAACTGCCGAGGAGGCCGTTGCCGAAACAGAGCAAATGCTGAACATCTATGCCGATTTCGCGGAAAACTGGCTTGCCTTGCCGGTAATCCGCGGCCGTAAAACCCCAAATGAGCGATTTGCAGGCGCGTTGGATACGTATTGCATTGAGGCGCTGATGCAGGATGGCAAAGCACTGCAGGCGGGTACGTCGCATTTTTTGGGACAGAATTTCGCCAAAGCCTTTGATGTAAAATTCACCACCAAAGAGAATAAGCTGGATTATGTTTGGGCAACGTCCTGGGGCGTGTCGACACGGTTGATCGGCGCGCTGATCATGGCGCATTCAGACGATGCGGGTTTGGTGCTGCCGCCAAAACTGGCGCCGATACAAGTGGTGGTAGTGCCGATTTATAAGCATGAGGAAGAGTTGGAAGACATTTCGGCTTATGTGAAGGGTCTTACAAAAGAATTGAAAGAAAAAAATATATCTGTTAAGTTCGATAACCGGGATACACACCGCCCCGGTGCTAAATTCGCCGAATACGAATTAAAGGGGGTGCCTTTACGCGTAGCCATCGGCAGCCGCGATATGCAAAATGGAACGGTGGAGCTTGCACGCAGGGACACAAAAACCAAAGAAACCGTTAGCCAGGAAGGGTTGGTGGAGCGGATCGAACAGCTGCTGAACGAGATACAGGATAATATCTATCAGAAAGCACTGAAATTTAAAACCCAAAACACCCGGGAAGTAGATAGCTATGATGAATTTAAACGCCTGCTCGACGAAGAGCCCGGCTTCCTGTCGGCCCATTGGGATGGCACGCCCGAAACCGAGCAGCAAATAAAAGATGAAACCAAAGCAACGATCCGCTGTATTCCATTAAACAATAAGCAGGAGGCCGGCAAATGCATCTTAACCGGGAGGCCATCAGCCCAGCGGGTAATATTTGCGAGGGCTTATTAAGGGGTGAATGGTTGATTAGGTTGATAAAGTGAGTGACGATACCGGTTAAAGTGTTTACCTTAGAATAATCCATTAATTTATCTAACTGACAATCGATCAACAATTTAACAATGGCATCCTTTACAGATTTGGAAGTTTGGAAACAGGCAAGAAATATCAGAAGATGGATTTCAGAATTAACTAAAACATTTCCCCAGGACGAAAAATACAGGCTTACGGACCAGATTATCCGTTCATCACGTTCAATAGGAAACAACATCGCCGAAGGGCACGGACGCTTTCATTACCAGGATAATATCCGGTTTTGCATATTGGCAAGAGGCTCTTTATCTGAAACGCTGGATCACTTGATGATCGCCCTGGATGAAAAAATTATAGACGAAGAAATATTATCAAGATTTCAAACGGAATACGAAAGCTGTTTAAGGCTATTAAACGGATATGTACAATATCTAAAAAATAAAAAAATCGATGAACTGAAATAGGTCAACCAACCACTCACTTAATCAACCCAATAAACCACTTAACTAATTCCATGAAATTCGCCACAAAAGCCATACATGCCGGCCAGGAGCCCGATCCCACAACCGGGGCGGTGATGACGCCGATTTATCAAACTTCCACCTATTGGCAGAGCTCGCCCGGCGACAATAAGGGCTATGAATATTCCCGCGGAACCAATCCGACGCGTAAAGCGCTGGAAAATTGCCTTGCAGCCCTTGAGAATGCACAGTTTGGCCTGGCTTTTTCAAGCGGTATGGGAGCTACAGACGCGGTCATGAAACTGCTGGCGCCGGGCGATGAGGTGATTACCGGTAACGACCTTTACGGTGGTTCATACCGTATGTTCACAAAAATATTTGCCAATTACGGCATCAAGTTTCATTTCATTGATCTTTCAGACCCCGCCATTATCAATGAGTATGCTAATGAAAACACCAGGCTTATCTGGATCGAAACACCCACCAACCCCACGATGCAGATCGTCGATATTGCGGCCATCGCCGCGATCAGCAAACAAAAAGATATCCTTTTGGCGGTGGACAATACCTTTGCTTCACCCTATCTGCAAAACCCGATCGACCTCGGAGCCGATATCGTGATGCACTCGGTAACCAAATACATCGGCGGGCATTCCGATGTGGTGATGGGTGCGCTCATGCTGAACGACGAAGAACTGTATAAGCGGCTTTGGTTTATTTACAATGCATGCGGCGCCACGCCCGGGCCGATGGATAGCTTTTTGGTGTTGCGGGGAATAAAAACCCTCCACCTGCGCATGAAGGCCCATTGCGAGAATGGGCGCAAGGTGGCGGAGTTCTTAAAGAATCACTCCAAGATCGACAAAATTTACTGGCCCGGTTTTGAAGACCATCCAAATCATGCAGTCGCCAAAAAGCAAATGCGCGGTTTTGGCGGCATGATATCAGTCACCCTGAAGGATGCGGGTCTGGTCGAGACCTTCCGCATCGTATCGTCATTTAAGGTATTTTCCCTGGCCGAGTCGCTGGGCGGGGTGGAGTCGCTGGTAAATCACCCGGTAACCATGACTCATGCTTCCATACCAAAAGCCGAGCGGGAAAAGGCCGGTGTAGTCGATAATCTTGTTCGTTTCAGCGTAGGGGTGGAGGATATTGACGACCTGCTCGAGGACCTCGGACAGGCACTTTCGTAAATGCCCCGCGGTGCACCATTTTTTAAGAGAGGTGCAGGTGGCGAATGCGGTGCAGGTGGCGCACGCGGCACAGTAATAAACACGGGCGGTATACCTTACAACAGCTTCATTAATGGAAATAACCGATCTGAAAGCTTTTCTCAACAGCAAGGTGAATCAATACAACCGGCCGGAGTTTATAAAAAACGATCCTGTCTCAATCCCCCACCTGTTCACAAAAAAGCAGGACATCGAGATCATGGGCCTTTGGGCCGCTGTGCTGGCCTGGGGGCAGCGTGTTACTATCATTAACAAATGCCGCGAGCTGATCGCTTTAATGGATTGCGCTCCCTATGATTTTATCCTGAATCACCAGGAAACTGACCTAAAAAAACTGCTCCGTTTTAAGCACCGCACGTTTAACGATGTGGATACGCTGTACTTCATAGCCTTTTTCCGCAACCATTACGCAAATCGTGATTCGCTGGAATCAGCTTTTATTTCCCCTTTTGTCATGCTGAGCGATAGCGAAGCATCTTCTTCGCGCGGTATATTTGCGCGCGATAAGTCACTTGAGCCGCCTGAACCCATCGAAAAATACCTCAACCATTTCAGGGAATATTTCTTTTCGCTGCCCGATTATCCGCACCGCACCAAAAAGCATATATCCTCGCCTTCGCAAGGATCAACCTGCAAACGACTGAACATGTTTTTGCGCTGGATGGTGCGGAAGGACGATTGCGGGGTGGATTTTGGCATCTGGAACGGCATCGAGCCATCTGAGCTGATCTGTCCCTGTGATCTGCACGTCGACCGCGTAGCCCGCAAGCTTGGTCTTATTACGCGCAAACAAACCGACTGGCAAACGGCTGTTGAGCTTACCCAACGCCTTCGCGAATTCGACCCGGCCGATCCCGTGAAATATGATTTTGCACTGTTTGGGCTGGGGATTGACGAGAAATTTTGAGCGCAAGCCCTTATCTGTCAACCTGCTTACTTCACGGGTGTGATCACAATATTTCTGAAGTCGATCGGCCCGTGATCGCCCTGGATAAACAGGGGACCGGGTTCGCCCTCCCTGCTGTTTATGGCCCCGCCCGTAATGCCGGGTATTTCCTGCCGGCATATCACTTCGGTGCCGTTTGCCATGATCGTAACCAGCCTGCCAACCAGCGTAATATCATACGATTGCCATTGTCCGGGATCCTTCGCCATCATTTTATTGGGTGGCAAAAAGCCGTACACCGCGCTGAACTGGTTATTGATCGGCTCCGGCTCGCCGCTTTTGGTATCGATGATCTGAACTTCATATCGCCCGCGCAGGTAAACGCCGCTGTTGCTGCCCTGCTGGTACCGGAACTCGATGTGCAGCTTAAAATCGCTAAAAGTTCTGTCGGTGATCAGGTTGGCGCCCGAGTGGGGGCTGCGCAAAATGCCGTTCTCAACTATCCACTGGTTTTTGCCGTCGGTATGCCAGCCGGTAATATCTCTGCCGTTAAACAGCTTAACCGGCTGCCCCCAAACCGGGGCCTTGTCTCTCTTCATCAAAGGCGCGCGCACACCGATAAAAGTATAAGTTGCGCCATCGGTAAATACCATCGTGCCCTTTAGCCGGTCGCCGCTTACCTCAAACTCAAAATCCATATTCCTGTTTCCCGGCTCCCATTGCGGGGGAATGGAAAAACTGTATTTGCCATGGTTTACTTTAACCTCGGATATTGGCCTTGCGCTGCCAAAAGCATATACAAAACGCCCGATCAGCGTATGCGTACCCGATTTCTGTACTTCAAGCCACGACGGCAGGCTTTTGCCCGATTTATCCACCGTAAGGTCCCACCGGCCTATTACATCGGGATCCTTGATCATTTTTGGCTGTGCGGCCGATGGGTTAACGGCCAGCATGCCTGATAATAAGATTCCGAATCCGGTAAAACGGAAAGCGCGGCTAAACGCAGGCGCAAATGAATTTTTCATGTTTGAGATTATAGGTTTACGCATTAAAGATAGTTTTTTGTTTTACCCCGGCAATAGGTAATAAAAAATAAAACAATAATGAGAAATGATTATTTTATAGAAATACACGGTTAAATTTAATGAAACCTCTTTTTTTTACTTTAGGCAACCGGAAAAAAATTATGGTCATCCCCGATACGATGGCGCATATAGACGGCCACCCGATCTTAACTTATACCTATAGCCTGTTCCTCGATAACGGTTTGAACTCTCCGCTGCAGGCCAGGACCAAAGAAACCGTGCTGCACCTGGAAAAGATAAACGACCCCAATTATTTAGGCTATATCACCTTTGAGAAGCCCGGGCAACTATTTAACTACACACCTGACAGCGACAACCTGCTGAACAGCGACGAAGTGCAGGAACTCATTGAGAATTTATCCGAGGTGCGCGACGACCCATCGATGTGGGAAAAGCTTGACGGCTGGAGTTAGCCTGAAATTAGAAAATATTAAAAATTAATTAAAAATTATTATTTGTTAATCTAAATTTTAGTACCTTACATTGTTTTTGCCCCCCCCCCGTTTATACTACAAGCCATAGGTTAGCTCCCTATATTTCGCTGGGAGAGATAAAGTTTTTATTTAATGCCTATTTTGCAAGCTATGTCAACGCTGCACGATGAAATTAAATCTGTTATTCTATTACTGGTTTGCGATATGCACCACAAGCACCCGGTAATTGTTTTGCATGATGGCCGGTTTACATTGTCATGTTGCTGTGACGACTTCAAAATGCATTGTTACAATCAAATTATTGCCCTGCTAAAGTCAGGCCGGGCAAAACCGCTGGCCGTCGCGTGGAAAAAAACAGAGGGCGACAGCATGGAACAGCAAAACCAACAATAATAAATAAATATCCCATACGATTCCTGTTTGATTTGCCGGCGGTCGTGTACTAACGATAAGCACATCATGTCAGGAATTAACAAAGTAATTTTAGTGGGCCATCTCGGCAGGACGCCGGAGCTCAGGTATTTGGAAAACAACGACGCGGTAGCCTCATTTCCATTGGCGACATCAGAATACTTTCTGAAAAACGGGGTCAGGACAGAGCAAACAGAATGGCATAACGTCGTGATGTGGCGCAGCCTTGCCGAAGCGGCCGCAAATAACCTGCATAAGGGACAGCTGGTTTATATAGAAGGAAAAGCGGCGACCCGGAAATTTATTAACAAGGACGGTATTCAAGCCTATTCCACCGAAATTATAGCCGAAAGGTTCACCGTTTTAGGCCGTAAATCCGATTTTGAAAACGAACCAGCTATGGATACGGTACACCGGGATAAAGAACACCCGGAAGAAAAATAACACGCTTTCTGTTATAAACTCATCTTTTTCCCATTTCCGTCACGCGTTAATGGCGTAGGTTATCTATCCGGCTTATTGCGAATATCGTTTATAAACTTTATTCCGCCTTTTTTAGCGGTAAATCCCGCTATTGTCCTTATTGGTTAACCCAAAGTTTAAACAAACCTACGCTAACGTTGTTGAATGGTAAAAAGAACACCGTGAAAAAAATAATATTTGTATTAGCCTGCGCGGCCACTTTGCAGGCAAGCGCTCAGGTAACAGACACCACGCGAAAAAAAAACCTGGGCGATAGTTTAAAAAAAGATTTAAAGGTTCCCGATGCGGTTAAGCAATTGCATGCTCAAAAATGGAGCTACATTGTGCCGGCCAGTTTGGTTGGTTATGGCCTTATTTCGCTGGGCGTTAATCCTGTACGCCGCATTGATTATTATATCGCCGCCCGCATAAAAAGGAGCGACCCGAATTTCAACTCAAAAATAGATAACTTCATACAGGTGGCGCCCATTGCGATGGTATACGGGCTTAATTTGGTGGGCGACCATGGTAAAAACCGCTTTGTCGACCGCACGGCCTTGCTCGTTTTATCGGGCGGCATTCTGACGGTGGTCGACGGCCTTAAATTTGTGACGCATCGCGACAGGCCCTACAGCCATGATCCGCTTTCATTCCCGTCGGGCCACGCAGGCGCGGCTTTCCTGGCTGCCGAATACCTGGCGGAGGAATATTCCGAAAAATCGCCCATATACGGCTATATCGGTTATGGTTTCGCCGTCACCACCAGCGTGATGAGGCTTTACAACCGCGAGCACTGGTTCAGCGATGTGGTGGCGGGCGCCGGTTTTGGCATACTGTCAACCAAAGCCGCCTATTGGCTGTACCCGCATATCCGCAATGCGCTTACCCACAAGGATAAGCACGGCCGCAGTACCATGGTGATGCCAACGTACCAGGATGGAGCGCCGGGGGTAGTGTTTGCTATGCAACTGTAGACAAGTTAGGATTTATATTTCCTGCACTCTTTATCGCGCAGCGAAAGAGGATATGGACAAGTCCCGTATTTTCTGGATCCGGGTGAGTTACGTAGCGTGTTTTACCCGCGGTAGCAGAGCGCTTTATCCGATAGTTTTAGCCCTTCTCCTTTGGAGAAGGGTTGGGATGAGGCAACATCGCCACTTAGGTCGAATTCACGTTAACATGATACATGATGCTGTATCGATGGCTTAACATATTTTTTATTGCACCGGTTTATTAAATTTGTTTAGGTAAAACAATCCGGAAACAAAATGGCTCATCATCCCGGAAATATCCTTCGCGAACCAGGTGCCCCGCCAACTTACTGGCTCACACGCTTCGTTATCCTGCGGCTGCTGGGCATTATCTATGCCGTGGCTTTCCTGGTAGCTATTAACCAAATCATACCCCTTATCGGCGGGAACGGGCTACTGCCCGCCGGAAGTTATTTTAAGCAGGTGGCGCTTGCATTAGGATCGCCGGGCGCGGGTTTTGTGCGGCTTCCTTCCCTGTTTTGGCTTTGGCATTCAGATACCGCCTTATTGGCCGTTTCGTGGACAGGGTTTATTCTTTCATTGGTGGTAGTCGCAGGCTTCGCCAACGGGCCGCTGCTGGGTGTGCTGTGGTTTTTATATTTGTCCATCATCCATGCGGGGCAGGAGTGGTACGGCTATGGATGGGAGATACAACTCACCGAAACCGGCTTTCTCGCCATGTTTCTTTGCCCCATGGTAGATATGCGGCCGTTCCCAAAGCGCGCGCCTCCTTTTCCTATTATCGTTCTATTCCGGTGGCTCATCGTGCGTATTATGCTCGGCTCCGGACTCATCAAAATTCGCGGCGACGAAATGTGGCGCAACGGCACCGCCTTATATCACCATTTTGAAACGCAGCCCATTCCAGGCCCGCTGAGCCGGTGGTTTCATTTTTTGCCTCGTATCCTGCTGAAAATTGGGGTATGGTTCAATTTCGCGGCTGAGCTGGCCGCGCCTCTGTTTGCTTTCGGACCGAGACTGGCGCGGCATATCGCGGGCGTGGTAATGATCCTGTTCCAGGTGCTCATTATTCTTAGCGGCAACCTTTCATTTTTAAACTGGCTCACTATTGTCCCCGCACTGGCTTGTTTCGATGACGGATTTTGGGCAGCACTATTGCCCGGGCGGCTCGTCCGCAAAGCCGGAGCGGCTGCGGCAAACGCCGAAGAATCAAAACCCATGATAACTACGGCCTGGGTGGTAACAGGCGTTGTGGCGCTGCTGAGCATCCAGCCCGCGCTTAACCTGCTTTCCCCGGGGCAGGTGATGAACACTTCGTTCGACCCGTTAGAACTGGTTAACACATACGGCGCCTTTGGCACAGTAGGAAAGGAGCGACCAAATGTAATATTTGAGGGGACAACCGACGACACAACAGGCGGTAAAGCCCGGTGGAAACCATACATTTATAAGGGTTTGCCTGTGCTGCTGGATAAAACGCCGCCGCAGGTGGCGCCCTATCAGCCGCGGCTCGACTGGCAAATGTGGTTTGCATCGATGGCCACGCCCGACCAATATCCCTGGACGCTGAACCTGGTTTGGAAATTGCTGCACAACGACCGAAATATAACAGGCCTGTTTGCCAAAAATCCCTTCCCCGCAAGGCCGCCCCGCTACGTCCGCGCCGTTTTGTACCGCTACGCGTTTGCTAAACCGGGCAACCCGCAGCACCTGGTATGGACCCGCGAAAAGCTCGGCGACTGGATACCCGCCGTTTCGGTAACCGATACCCGCCTGGTTAAATTCCTTCAAGGGCAGGGGTGGATTAAGTAATTATATAAAAAAGTGCGGTCGCTTCCCAAAGCTTCCGGATGAGAGGAACGGAGGGCAATGTCATTAAGTAAGAGATTTTTTTCTGAAAAGTCCCGCATGTATGGGATCCGGGTGAGCCAACCAGGCGCGTTCATTTCCGCTAAATAGTTGACCCGTAGGGTCTGCCCGTTTGTAGAAATCCGACATGCTATATTTTTGCCTCGTAGAGGCTACCCCTCAGCGCAAGGGTCATTATCTATTTCCATTTAAACTGTACACACGGTGTCTCTTGAGAGGACTGCAGGGGGATGTCATTCACAAGCTAAATAATTTCCTGTCAACAGGTTATAATGGCGAAGAATATGTATTTTAGATTAATTTATCACACCTTATGACCGTCACCGAATACATAGACCAGCAAAACCCTGCCCGCCAGCCACTGCTGACCGGCATGCACGAATCTATTTTAAAAAACGACACGTCGGTTGTGGCGGCAGTTGGCAAAATGATGGGGAAGGATATGATCCTTTATACCGACAGAGGCTTTTTTAAATACGGACTGGCCAGCATTAAAGATTATATGTCGCTGCACTGCCTGCCCATTTATATGAATCCGCCTTTACATGCAAAATACCAGGCGTTGCTGCCTGCGGCTAATCTTCAAAAAGGCTGCATCAATTTTAAAACCGAGGCCGAAATGCCCATCGGCATTACCAGCCAGCTTATCACCGATTGCGCCCCTATCGACCTGGTCGCCATACGGCAGAAGTATTTAAGCGACAAGAAAAAAAGTAAAGTCTCAAAATAGATTGTAGGTGCAGAAACCCTTTTCCGAGATTAACCAACCTGTCATTGCGAGGAGCCAGCCTGCCGGTGGGCAGGGAACGACGAAGCAATCGCGAATATGCAGTTGGTTCGCGTATAGTTGCGATTGTCCCCATTCAGCAAGATAGCGACCAAAATAAAGTAGTTTAGACTTCTTTACTCTTCTTCTCTTCCGCTTCCTTCTTAAAATGCTCGCGGGCGCGTTTCAAGCCGGTGGCAATAGCAATGCCTTCGTCGCCGGTTTCGGCCAGCACCTCGTTGGCTATCTCTACCGCTTTATCACGAAGCTTTTTCGGCTGGTTCTTATAGCTGGGCGGGTAATTTCCGTTATACCAGGGCATGATTTTTATTTAGTTATTCATCGCGATCCTCAAATTGTTTAACATCCTCTCCTTTGTGCAGGTGGCGGTTGTGGTGCTTCATCTCTACATTGTCGGCAACCTCGCCGGTCTTGCTGTCAATATATTTGGCCCTTATCCCGTTTTCCGTTTCCGGATCGGTTCCTGCAAAAGGCTCGTTCAATCCTTCGCTTTCGCGGCCATTGCCTGATGGCTTTCCCTTGCGCGGGATGCTGCTCACATTTTCTCTTGTTGCCATGATATTATGCTTTATTAAATAATCAATGAACAAGGAAAATGTTTCGGCAATTGTAGGATGCCGGTATTTAAATTTGCCGGAAAAGAGCGGCAAATAGCTTAAGTTTGATCAGCATTTAGATCAGGCATTATATGAATAACATCGTCGGCACTTCGATCAATAAGATTTTTGGTAGCTGCATGTTCGCATTCGTACTGTTCGCTGGCCAGGTAGCATGTCAGCCGCGATCCGGTCAGGATGCGGCGCTAACCAGGAAACAGCAGGAGTTTGTCAAATGGCAGTACGGTATATTTCTGCATTTTAATATGGCCACGTACGTTAACAAAGAGTGGGCCACGGGGCACGAAGATCCGCTGCTTTTTAAGCCCGGAAAACCGGATTGCGCGCAATGGGCGGCAACGGCTAAGGCGGCCGGGATGAAGTACGGAGTTTTAACGGTAAAACACACCGGGGGCTGGTGTTTATGGGACAGCAAATACACCACGCACGATATTACCGCTTTTAAAAATTACAAAAACGGGCATGGCGATATCGTCAGGGAGTTCGTTGATGCTTTCCGGAAGCAGGGCCTCAAGGTCGGCCTGTATTATTGCATGCCAGGCGACTATTCTAATTCCGACCCGGAGATAATTAAAAACCCCAAAAAGGACCTTCACGGTTTGCCGCCCGAGGCTGCCGGGGACTATGAGGGCTTTATTGAAAAACAGGTGACTGAATTGCTCACCAATTATGGTAAGATCGACCTGTTGTGGTTCGATCAGTATTCAAATAAATACACTTTTAAATACTGGCCCCGGTTAAAAGCAATGATCTATAAGCTGCAGCCGGGCTGTATCGTACTGGCTAATAATGCCGGTAATTACAACGATTCAGATTTGATAAGCTATGAATATCCCTATCGTAAAAGCGCGACGCCGGACAAAGCGCTCCCGCCTTCGGGTAACAAGGATGCCGGGGAAGTTTGCGACTGTATCGATGCAGACGGATTGTGGTTTTGGCATACAGGGCCGAAAAAGCTGCAGGCGCCCGGGGTTGTGAGTAACCTGGTAAAATTGTGCAACGCCCGCCATACCAACTATTTGCTGGATGTGCCGCCGGACAGAAACGGCCTGATCGAAGAATTGTATATAAAACGCCTGGCGGAAATAAAAAGATTGTTTGCTCAAAAATGAGATCGCAGAATGAAGGTTTTCACCGCTAAATCTCCATCATTCACCGAAATCTTTATATCCGTCGCCCGATTTTGCTTTCCGCAAATATTTGATTAGCTTAGTTTTGAGATACTTAAACAAACGTAATCATGAACACTTTCGATCGCACCGCCCATCCCGATGATCATGTGAATAGCACCGCCATATTCGGCGAGGTAAAGAAATATATCTTGTCAAAAAACTTCCGCTTCGGGCAAATCACCAACGTTTGCGGGGCCACGCTGTTTGATTTTAGCCAGGCCGACATTAATGGTACGGTGATGATAGACATTGCGCAGCTTTTCGGCGAGGTGAAGATCAAGGTCCCGCCTACATGGCACGTGGTTCCGCAAACCACCAATATTTTCGCGACGGTCGAGGATAAACGTAAATATAGCGGTGAGATCGACTACAGTAAGGTTTTAATTCTTAAAGGGGTAAACGTTTGTGCAACCGTGGTGATCAAAGCTGCTCTTTAAACCGGTATCACAGCACACTGCGCACATTCTTCCATCCTTCCCTTTTTGCCTGCCTTATAATAATTAGGTTTTTTTATTATATTGATTATTTTTGTTTTCCCTTTTTAATTGAAACTGCGCCAGCCTGCGTTGTTTTTGGCATTATATTTCCCTAAAATTTATCGCTTGGTCCCGTCAAATAACACGACTACATCCGCTTCGCTTAAACCGCCTTCCCTACAGGTGCGGCTGCCTATGCTCATCTCTGTTTTGCTGTTAATTGTAGTGGTTACCTACACCTGGATATCGTATATCGGCATCAGGGACGCGGCGATGAATATCGGCAACGACCGGGTAACATCGCTGGCGGTGCGATTGAGCACAATTTTTAAGCAATCGATCACCCAGATAGCGGCACCGGCGCAAACCCTGGCCGCCGAACCTGCCATCCGTGGTTACCTGGCTGCGGATAACAGGAGCTTTGCCGACCCAGCAACCGCGATATTGGAGAGCTATCATAAAAAAGACAGCCTGAACAGGGGCATATTATTATTGAATGCTCAAAATCAAACGCTGTTTGCCACCCGCAAAAATATTTCGCCCGCGGTTAACCTCGGTTACCTGCTGCAATCGCCGGCAGATAAAAAGACGGCGATCAGTGTGGGCAGGTTCGTTACCATCCGCGACTCGATATATTATCCCGTTATCGGTCGCGTAACCGACCATAACAAACTGCTTGGATATGTGTTGAAATGGCAGGTACTAAAGGTTACGCAAAAAAGCATCGACCAGTTTGCGCAATTGCTCGGCAATAATGGCAAAATGTACTTCGGTAATGACGACGGCCGTTTCTGGACCGACCTGGTACGCCCGGTAAGCCTGCCGCCGGTGCCTTACAACCAACTGCAGCAGGTTACGCAATATTCCCGCAAAAGTGGCGGGCCCCAATTGGCCTCCATGCGGGGTATCGCCAATTCCAGCTGGATGGTCCTGATCGAAGTACCCAGCTCAGTATTCCTGGAGCCGGCACATATCTTTTTAAGACGGATGGCCGGTATCGGCGCCGTGCTGGTGTTGCTTGGCGGCCTTGGCGGCTGGCTGATGAGCCGAAATATCACAAAGTCACTTGCAAAACTTACTGTCGCGGCGTCGGCCGTTGCGCAGGGCCACTATGATTCGCCTGTGCAGATCGAACGTGAGGACGAACTGGGGCAGCTGGCCACCTCGTTCAACGCGATGGCATCACAAATAAAGGCCGCGCAGCAGGAACTGGAACAGCGCGTCGAAGAGCGTACAAAGGAACTGGAAACCGCCCATACCGACTTGCAGCAACAAAAGGAAACCGAAAAGAAAAAAGATGAATTTATCAGCATTGTAAGCCACGAGCTCAAAACGCCGCTTACCTCGCTTTCGGCGCTGGTACAGCTGGCCGGCAGTAAACTGAAAAACAACCCTGATGATTTTTTATCGGGCGCCATGGAAAAGGCTGGCGTTCAGGTAAAAAAAATGGCCGCCATGATCAATGGCTTTTTGAATGTCTCGCGTATTGAATCGGGCAAAATTTCCATCGACCGGCAGCTGTTTAACCTGGAAGACGTGATAACGGATGTAATTAAAGAAGCCGAACTGACCGCCACTACACACCAGCTTAGGTTTGCGCCTTGCGGCACCGTACAGGTGTTTGCCGATAAAGAAAAGATCACGTCAGTGATAACTAACCTGTTAAGTAACGCGATAAAATATTCAGCCAAGGGATCGCCTGTCGACATCGACTGCGTGGTTACCGCCGATAGTGTACGCGTAAGTATAAAAGACCAGGGCATTGGAATAGCTAAACAAGACCAGGGGCAGCTTTTTGAACGGTATTATCGGGTGGAAGACGATCACACCAAGTACATATCCGGCTTTGGCATTGGCCTGTACCTCAGCGCCGAGATCGTGCGCCGGCATCACGGCACCATTGGTGTGGAAAGCGAAAAAGGCGCCGGATCCACTTTTTATTTCACACTGCCTTTAACCGGCGTAGATGCCCCGCCGGTTAAGATTGTTTAAGCCCATAATCCCGGTTATCCGTTACGCCGGTCGTTGTCATAATTGTTTGCGCATCGATATCCGGGCCAGCAGCACCGCGATGCATGCCAGGAACGAAAGGCCGGCCGGCAAAGGGAAAAAGTAAATAAATTCGGCCACCGCCAGCAAAAGTAAAAAAACGGCTAAAGGCATAAGCAGCCGGGCCGTCAGCGCGTTGCCGGTTTCGCCCGACAATAGCCATAAGACCAGGCTGATAAGCAGCAGCACAAATATCATAATGATACCATAACCTTCATAAAAACTGGCAATGGTGGTATAACGGCCCATAAAGGTAAAATGGGCGGCCTGCATGCCTTTAATAACCAAACCTGTGGCAGGGGTGGGCGGCTGATCCCACGTGAGCGCACCTATGGTATGCCCGATGGTATGGAGCACCATCAGTCCGGCTGCAATGCGCAATAAGATTTTATTATTCATTTTCGGTTACGTTTTATATAAGATTATGACATATCTAATTTCTTAACAAAATAGAACTCTAGCTGCGCTTTACCAGGAAACGCTTTTTAAGCCATTCCCGCACAGGCTCGTCATAGAGTTTAAGGCAGGCATAGGCAATAGCCACTGCGACAACAAAAAGCAGCAAGCCCACAGGCAGGCCGCGTTCTGCCGGAACTTTGTTTTTGGATACCCACGCTATGTATAAATAAATAAGCGGGTAATGGGTAATATAAAGAGGATATGAAATGCCGGCAAGCAGGTTGCATGCCTTGATAGAACGTTTGCCTTTTATGATGCCGCCGGCGCCGATGGCAACAATCAATGGGAAAAGCACAATAATGCAAAAGGATTCATAAAGGCCATTTTCCCACAAGTGCGTAGTACCGCCCAGCCGGGGAACAGAAAAAATAACGATGATCATCAGTGTGCATACCGCGAAAGCGCCTTTAATATGGATAAGCTTGCCCATGCGGCAAAGCAGCATGCCGGCGAAAAACGGGTAAAGCAGGCGTGTAAAGCCAATGTTAAGCTGGGCTTTATTAAGCGACCAGCCGCCGATCAGGTCGCCCTGCGGGCCCCATACCGTATAATGAATAAGCAGGCACGCCGATAGAAAAACAAAGATGGCCAGCACCGTTTTTGAAAACCTGCGGATTACCAGCGCGTAAAGAATATTCGCGATGTATTCAAAAAATAACGACCAAGCCGGCCCGTTCAGCGGGTGCATTTCCTGCCACCCGCGAATGTCCATCGATACGGGCAAAGGGATAAGCGTACAGCCTACCAGCATCACCACCAGCATGAGCCATACGGGCGTGGTGCTGATGAGGGGAAAAGCACCGCAGCTTTGAAAATAAAAGAGCGCCGCGCCGATCAACGAACCTACAATGATCATCGGCTGCAGCCGGATAAGCCTGCGCTTGTAAAAATCCCATTGGGTCATCTTTCCCCAGCGGTCGTCATAAGCATAAGCTACCACGAACCCCGAAAGCACAAAAAAGAAGTCGACCGCGAGGTAACCGTGGTTGATAAACTGGTGAAATCGGTCGCCCGAATAGGTTTCGAACACATGAAATATAACGACGATAAGGGCGGCTACGCCACGCAGTCCGTCCAATATTTCATAATGGCTTTTTGTTTCCAGGTATGCAGGTGTTTTGGTCATGTGAGATAAGCAGGTTGTTTCAAATAACGCGCCTGCCGAAAGCCGGCAAAACACGAGTGATAAAGGTGCTTTTTATTTTGCGAAAAAACAAAACTGGGAAGACGGCGAAGAAATCGCTTTAAGGTAAACGATTATCAGGGGGCGCCTCCGGAGCCCTTATTACAGCTTATTCAATCTATAAACACGCGACTCCGCCGGAGTCACGGCTAAAAGGCAAGGTCACTAAGTTTAAGAGATGTTGTTTCTTTGCCCTCTTTATCGCGGAGCGAAAGAGAGGGCGGACGAGTCCCGTATGTGTACGGGATCCGGGTGAGTCAACGAAGCGTATTCATCACCACTATGAATTCCTTAAGTTAATGAACATTGAGCTAAAGGCTAAGTTCCGTAGGAACTAGGCGTTTATAGCCCATCATCCAACTTTTTAAGGCTACAGCGTAGCCTCCAGTTTAAAGCTATTTCCCGGAAAACGAGCCGGTCTTTAATTGCGCCGGTCGGCTGTCGTCGCCTCGCGGTCGGCAATCTTCTGGCACTTGTCGATTAGTTGTTTTTATAATAGCGCAGGCTGTACGAGGTTGCCTATATTTGTTTAACAACCCCGGTCAACATGATGAATAACCCTCCAATCAACCCGTTTCATACAATAAGCAATTGTATAAAATATTTAATGGCCTCATTGGCTGTTATTTTGTCGTTTGCGGCAATCAGCTGCTCCGCGCAGCAGCGCTACCTGCTTGCACTGTCTAAAAATAACCATACCCTGGCCATGGTCGACCCGGCCACGCTAAAAGTGATCGCCAAAATGCCCGTCGGGTCCGACCCGCACGAGGTGATCGCCTCGGCTGATGGCAAAACAGCCTACGTTACCATCTATGGCGGCGGCAGCCTGCACGAGATCGACGTCATCGACCTGGTGGCAAAAAAAGCACTGGCGCCAGTTGATACCAAACCTTTTTTTGGTCCCCACGGGATAACCTTCGCGGCGGGGAAAGTGTGGTTTACGGCCGAAGGATCCAAATCCGTTGCGCGTTTTGACCCTGCTACACATACGGTCGATTGGGCGATGGGAACTGGTCAGGACCGTACGCATATGATCTATGTAACGCCCGACGCAAAGAAGATATATACCACCAACGTCAGCTCCGGTACGGTCAGTATTTTACAGGACACGCTTATCCGGCCGGGACCGCCTCCGGGAGCCGGTGGCCCACCGGGAGGAGGCCCTCCGGGAGGTTTCAGGCCACAGCCGCGTCACGACTGGGTGCAAACCATTATCCCGGTTTCGAGAGGCTCGGAAGGGTTTGACGTATCGCCCGATGGCAAACAGCTGTGGACCGCCGCTGCCGACGATGGCACCATAGCCATTATTGACCTCGCCTCCAAAACGTTGGTCGATAAAGTCGATGCGAAGGTGCTGGGCGCCAACCGCCTGGCGTTTACACCCGATGGCAAACGTGTGTTGATCTCAAGTCTGAGGAACGGCGACCTGGTGGTTTACGATGCGGCATCGCGCACCGAAGTGAAAAAGATAAATATCGGCCACGGCGCGGCAGGCATTCTGATGGATCCCGATGGTTCGCGCGCTTTTATAGGCTGCACCGGCGATAATTATGTAGCAGTGGTTGATTTGAGGACGCTGGAGGTTACCGGCCATATCGATGTTGGCGGTGGCCCTGACGGGCTGGCGTGGGCGGTGCAGCGGTAGCATGTATACTACTTATTACTGGTTTCAGAATAATTGCTTCGCGTTTTAGGTTAACACAAAAATGAATGATAAATTTACTTAATCATCCATTTAAATCGTATGAAACGGCCTGCCTCGCAAAATTTTTCCGGGAATATTATCATCCGGCTGTTAGTTGGCCTGGTATTCATATCCGAAGGCATTCAAAAATTTCTTTTCCCAGGTACGGATGGCGTCGGTCGTTTTGCGAAGCTTGGCATCGCGCACCCGCAATTTTTTAGCCCTTTTACCGGCGTCACAGAAATCATTTGCGGCAGCCTGCTCATTGCGGGGCTGTTTACGCGTTTTGCTGCCGTGCTTTTACTGGTTGTTATTTTGACCGCAATCTATACGACCAAAATTCCTATCCTGGTGGATAAAGGATTCTGGACCGCCGCCCACGAAGGACGTGCAGACTTTTGCATGCTTATGGGCCTCATTTTCCTGTTAATTTACGGCGCCGGAAAATATTCGGCCGATAGCATATTATTCCACACAAAACATTGAACAATGGATCGCAGGAAATTTATCAAATCCGCCGGGCTGGCTTTACCATTGGCCGGTGTCATCCCGGCTAGTGCATTGGCGCTTGCCAAGCCGGTTATTCCGGCAAATGAACATAATCCCGAAACAGGCGCTCAAAAACCAAAAGCCGACTATACCATTCGCATTGGTACGGGACTCATAGAAGTGGCGCCGCAATATATCATTTCAACCATTTGTTATAATGGGCAGTTCCCGGGACCGCTTCTGCGGTTTAGGGAAGGTCAGCAAACTATCGTCGATATTTACAATGATACCGACAGGCCAGAACAGTTTCACTGGCACGGGCAGTTTGTCCCCGTCAGCGTCGACGGTTCAGCTGAAGAAGGAACGCCGTATATTCCGGCCCATGGAATGCGGCGCGAGGTATTTGTGCCAAAGCCGTCGGGGATACGGTTTTATCATACACATACAGTCGCGGGAGGGAATTTAAGCGCGGGGCAGTATTCCGGGCAGGTTGGCCCTGTTTACATCGAACCAAAAGTAAAACCAACCGGGTATGACCGCGAAGAATTTTTAATGCTGAAAGAGTTTGAACCTTATTTTATGAAAGGCGGCGATATGCCCAGCGATTTTCTGAGCGGGCCCGAACTGCCTAAGCTAAAGGCTATGCAGGAAAAAAGGGAAAAAGAATCGCCCAATAAAACAAAAGGCTACGAGGTTGGATACAAGGTTTTTACTATAAACGGGAAGCAGCTGGGTCATGGAAAACCTATACAGGTAAAATACGGCGAACGCATTTTATTCCATATTGTGAATGGCAGCGGTTCGGAGATCCGAAGCCTTGCATTGTCGGGTCATACCTTTAAAGTGATCGCGATGGATGGCTTCCCGGTCCCAACACAAGCCGAGGCGCCAGTGCTGTGGATTGGCACCGCCGAGCGCATTTCGGCAATTGTCGAGATGAAGCACCCGGGTGTATGGGTTATGGGCGACCTGGCCGACGACGATCGTGCTAACGGGATGGGTACGGTCGTCCAATATGCCGGGCAAAAAGGAAAGCCCCAATGGATAAAACCCAGGCCCTATCTTTGGGACTATTCTATTTTCGAAAAAAAGAACGGCCATGTGCCGCAGCCCGATGAGGTAATTAAAATGACCTTTGCCAAGGACAACGCGGCAGATCATGGGTTTAACCGCTGGACCATCAACGGCGTTGCTTTTAATATGATGAATATGAAACCCATGTTCCATCTTAAAAAGGGCAAGCGTTACCGTTTGCAAATGTTCAACGCGTCCGACGATATTCACCCGATGCACCTGCACCGCCATAGTTTTGAGATCACCAGGATCGGCGGCAAAAACACGTCAGGAGTTATTAAAGACGTAGTCATGCTGGGCGGCTTCCAGGAAATGGAAGTCGATTTTGTGGCCGACAACCCGGGACGCACGCTGTTTCATTGTCACATGCAGCTTCATATGGATTTTGGCTTCATGGCGCTGTTCGATTACGTATAAAAAGCATGACGAAGGAGGGGCATGTTTTCCGAATTGCCTTATTTTGGCTGTGCCGCGGCTTTATTGCATTGGCCCAGGAAATAGATGGAACCGATGGTAAGTAATGCAAATAACGCAACGGTGGTCCATCCCATGGAGTTCGAATCGTTATTTAATACGGCCACCAGGGTTACGATCAATTGTATAATATCATAAAATATGCTGTACAGTAACAATTTGGGCCACGATTTTGCCGCAGGCGAAACGCCGCTGTACGACCAGTATATAAGCCCTATAAATAAATTGGCGCCGCCAAAATACCGCGCCACAACAATCCCGCCGCCTGCAAGACTGACGCCATAAAAATCTGCTAACTGAACCGGAATCAATAGAAATGCAAGACCAAAGCCAAAGGCTAAAATGGTAACGATAATTGCAAAGGTCGAAAGTTTCATCTTTTTAGATTTAATTGAGCATAAATTTATGTATTCCGTCAACAAAAACAACTAATTTTCAGCGCCTTATGGAAAAAACTGATCCCGTTGGTAGTCGTGTATTTTAAAACCGCAGCGCCTTGCCGCGCCAAATAGGAGATGGGAACCTATAGCATTTGAATTAATTATCTGAAGTACCCTGATTTGTGGCCCAGCCGCTGTTATTGTCACCTATCGAATTCTTTTTTACCAGTTTGTCATAGTCGATGGCCTGCTCCCGTTGCAGTACACCCTTAATTTTGGCATGCGTTCCCGCAATCAAAGGGCGCGCGGCTTCGAGTATTTTATTTGTATTTCCTCGTTCTCTGATCTTTATTTCATTAAACTTAGCGTACGCTTCCTGGTAAATGGCGCTTATTTTGGCGGTTTGGCCATCGTTCAGCTTAAGCAGTTTTTGCAGTATTTTAGCCTTTTCTGTCGCTTCCGATTTTTGGGAATCAACTATTTTTTGCGCATTACCGGCAGTAACAACCCCGGTAAGCATCACGAGCATCAATAAAATTTTTTTCATAATTGGTTTTTTTGACAGACGGTTACCATAAACTATTATCATGTAAAGGTAAACTAATTAATTGATTATCAATACCGTGTTTACCCCGGCTTATCCGGGAAACCACCCGGATATGGGGCTTAAAACCAACTGTCATAGTTATTATACAATAAAAAACGGCAAAAACGGCCCACACGCTATGCAAAGGCTATTTTTGTAGACAATTCAAAAACGGTGATTTAAAACGAAAAGTAAAAACAGGTAAAATTTGGGTGAATTAACAGAAGATTTCCTAAGTAAATGTTAAGCATCTGTTAAACATCGCTTAAGTAAGGCTTATTTAATGCTTAAATAGCGTTGCTCAAGCAAGGATAACCTCGATTCGAGATCATTAAGCCTGGTGTACTGGCCGCCAGGCTCGGGAACTTCAGCAATAATGCCTCGCCGCCAGTACCACGCCTCCAGTACCTCTTCGGCATCAATAGGATAATTGGGATACTCCTTCTTATTATCGTTATCTGACATCAATATAAGCTTACCATCCTGCTTAACCCTATTTAAAACCCGCTTACAAACGATACCATCGAACTTTGATACTATGATGTACACCCTTCTGTCTTTTATATCTGTCAAGGATTCTACCCATCTGCCTACAGAAATAGAGCCGCTATGAAGATTAGGCATCATCGACTGTCCACGCAATTCAAAAGCCCTATGAGTTGCACCATCCATACCAGGAATGTATAGTGTGGGCAGCGTTTCTATATATTCCGGGTCAGCATAACCGTTTAGGTAACCAGCAGCTGCTTTCACCGGTACGAGGCTAACAACATCGCGTTGCCTGGCATCAACGGTAACAACTTTCGGTATTAATGCTATCGCTTTATCCTCTTTAGGTGGGATATTAGGTGGGATATTAGGTGGGATATTAGGTGGGATATTTCTTTTAAAGTTTTTTTTGTTCGTCACCACACCAATTTCTTCCTGCAATTCATTTTCAATTATACCAATATAGGCCGTGAAAAAGTTGTAGTCGTCACTAAACAGAGCGTTGAGGTTGACGTTGTTTTTATTCAAAAATTGAATGTATTCAGTAGGTATAAATTTCTTTATCCCGGCTTCCAACTGACTAATATCACGCTGCGATATTCCGCATTGACGCGCAACTTCGCTCTGAGGAAGGTTTAAAAACTCTTCCCTCAAATAACGAAGACGATCAGCCATTGTATTTTTATTCAAATTTTGCATATTTTAATTTGCATTATTCAATTATTGAATATAGATTTGTTTTTGAATAAGAAACAAAGTAAACAATAAACTTTTTAAAAAATGCAAAATAAAAAACGGGACGACACGGCTACGCTCACCGCTAAGGCATGTCGCTGTACACCGCAATACGTGCGAATGATAGTTAAAGGCACCAGGCGTGATCTAACTCCCACCGCGCAGAAAGTATTACAACGATATAATAGCATACTCGCCACTAAAGAGCAGCTGTCGCAGGTGGTAGATGAAGCCGCTCACGAACACCAAACCGAATACTCACAAAATCAAAATAACATGCAAAAGCAATTCAATTACATCAAACGGTTTCCCTCAAGGGCGATCAACAGCGAACTGAGCCTTATAGAGGTTATTGTTTTTGGAGCCGCATTGCTCCTTGTTCAGGGGGTCATTATCTACTGGATCGACCAAAAGCTGTCAAATTAAAACCCAACCTGGCTTAGAGGATAACCAACAGCCCGCTACTGTAGCCAGGTTCTCAACCCTAATATGAAATTAATCGGAAAACTATTGCATTTAACCTTCAAGGAAATTGAGCGCCTGAGTATATCAGGAGAAACAATTAAGTGCTGGAAATTTACCATTAAAGACCCGGATGACCGCCGTCAAACCCTTATCCCTTTCCACCGGCTGGCGGATAAATACAAAGCTACCGTTAATGAAGCTTTCGGCGGCGATGTATATGCCTACTACGCTCTCCAGCCGATCAAAAACCTTGTCCGGAAAGACCATAAAGCCGAAGCCTTCTTTGAAACCTTTACATTCCCTGACGGGCGCACTCTTTATAATGACATTAAAGGCAGTGAGCGGCTGTATGTCGAACGCTATACCAACGATGCTTCCTGGCTGAACATGATCACCCGCGTCAACGGCAATAAGCATGTGCTAAAGGCCGAGCTGCCTAAGCTTACGATGGAGACGTTTTGGTCTTCGGTATGCCAGCTCATCGCTTCAGAAGCCAATACCGACCTGAAGCCTACCGAGCGAAGCATTCGGCGCAAGCTGGCAGCTTATAAAGAGAAAGGATACGCCGGATTAATAAGCAACCGGTTCGGGAACAAGAATACCGCAAAAATAGGAAAGGCCAAAACCGGTTATAACGCCGACCTCGCCAAAAAACAGATACAGATTATACGGAAGCTGCTCAGTCTCCCCAACAACCTCGACAATGTTCAAATAGCTAACCTGGCCAATATCATTTTTGAAAAGAACAGCTGGCAAACCATTAGCCCGGCTACCATTTACAATATCAGGCAAAAATGGGAACATATAACCACAGCCGGTCGGCGCGGATTGCGGCAGCACCGCTCTACCAAGTCAATGCAGGTACACCGCGAAGCGCCGACGTATCCACTGGCGATGGTTACCGTTGACGGTTGGACCGCCGAACTGCTCTACCAAGAGCGCGTTACCGATCATAAAGGCAATACGCACGTCGATTATAACAAGCGCCTGGTAGTTGTCGTGGTTCTTGATCCATTTTGTAAATATCCTGTCGGATACGCCATAGGAGAGCGCGAAAATACGGAACTGATCCGCCAGGCGAATAGGAACGCGCTCCAGCATATTGCCGAATTATTTGGCGATACCTACCGGCCGCACCAGGTGCAAAGCGACCGCTACAGCTTAAAGCAGCTTACTCCCTTCTATTCAGCGATGGCGCACCTGTTTACTCCCGCAGCTGTCGGAAACGCCAAATCAAAGGTGATCGAGCCATACTTCAAATACCTCAATAAAAACTACTGCCAGCTGGATAGGTTTTGGAGCGGCTTCGGCATCCAGTCGGTTAAAGACAGCCAGCCAAACGCCGAATATCTTGACAAGATCAAGCACCAAATGCCCGAAAAACAGGCTGTATACGCAAAAATCGAGCGTATAATCATGCAGGAAAGGGCAAAAAAGCAGCAAAAATATGTGTCAAAATGGGTCGAAGTAGGCGAAAACGATCGCTCAAGACTGGAATTTGACCAGTACCTACAGCTATTCGGAGCCAAAACAAGCGTACCGAGCCGCATAGACCCCAATGGTTTAACCCCGACCTTATGCGGTATAGAGCGCGTTTACGACACTTTCGATCCTCAATTCAGGGCATTATCCCACTTAAAGTGGCACGTTCACTATGACCAGGCCGACTTGAACCGGGTACTGGCCGTAAGCGAGGACAATAAATACCGGTTTATGCTGGAGCGGCCCTTATTTGTGCCGATGGCTATCCGCGATCAGGGCCAGGAACATTTCGATTTCCGCAAGCGCGTGAAGCAGTTCAATTTAAACCAGGAGGCCGAAATAATCCGCATGTATGCCGAGGATTCGGATGTCATTACAGACTTGATCGCCAATACCCCGCTATCGCTGGACGATCACCAGGAAGCCGCACTCAAGCTAATGTTCACAAACAACGGCCAGCAAAAGGAAGGCTTGCAAAACGCCAAAAGATTAGGCAGACCGGTTCAAAAACTAAAGCCAACACCGCAACCGGCAACATGGAATGATGACCAGATCAGGTACCTCGAATCGAAAGTAGACTTCAACCAATACAGAGACTAACCAACAGCAACAATAATGACAGAG
>Ga0134126_10001946_pt1 | contig 26247 bp, 25 predicted proteins | sample KB31752_FD_96881 | JGI IMG/M metagenome (GOLD analysis project Ga0134126, IMG submission 96881) | Terrestrial soil microbial communities with excess Nitrogen fertilizer from Kellogg Biological Station, Michigan, USA - KB3-175-2 | ecosystem: Environmental > Terrestrial > Soil > Unclassified ... | reverse complement strand
GAATTCGCCGCCGAACTTGGGGCGGATTCCGGTCGGGCCACGCCCTCCCTCCATCCGCCCCAAGTTCGTACACCACAACCTCAAACTCTCATAAGCACTGGTACATAAAATGGGGTCACGTCATGCATATCCTGCGCTCCTATGATTTTTAATATATACAAACTACTTGACTTTTGTCTAAACATATGCTATCAACTACGATGGCGGTTTTACCGTCAAGGAGGGAGGCGGGCACATGGTTCTGGGAGCGCCGCCAAGCAGCGGCCCCGCTAGCCACTCGTTTACCCTGAGCCTGCCCGCCATGGCGGGGCGCAGCCGAAGGGCCCTAAACACTAGCCACCTATCTTTTCTAATCTACGGTACGGGGATTAGAATCACACTTAACCCCTTTCCTTGCACCGCAAATTCCGTTCTAATCTACGGTAACCACGCTGCGGAATGTTATGTGCCAGCGGTTTCGCTTGTGCCGGGCTACCCCCCGGAATTATCCTTCGCACGCAATCGCACCCTCCGAGGACAAAATGGAACAGTGGACGCGTAGAAGGTTCTTCCTCTCCGGCCTGGCCGGGACTGTAGCGGCTACAGCCGCAAACACCCTCGGCGCCGCGCTGCCCACGGACGTCGCCGCCCCGGCCCGCCCCAACGGGCAGACGGCCAAGCAACCCCGCTCGATTATTATTTCCGCGCACAATGGCCTCCGGCATCTCGACGCGGGCATGCAGGTTTTGCAGTCCGGCGGCGACACGCTGGACGCCGTGCTCGCCGTAGTCGTCCCGGTCGAACTCGATCCGCACGATAGCTCGGTGGGCTACGGCGGATTGCCCAACGAAGAAGGCGTCGTGCAGCTCGACGCCTGCGTGATGCACGGCCCCACGCGCCGCTGCGGCGCCGTCGCCGCCATCGAAAAGATCAAGACGCCCTCGAAGGTCGCCCGCGTCGTGATGGAACGGACGAACCACACCTTCATCGTCGGCGAAGGCGCCACCAAATTCGCCATCGAAGAAGGCTTCGAGCCCGCCGACCTGCTCACGCCTCAATCGCGCACCGCATGGCTCGCATGGAAGGCATCCAGCTCGAAGGATTGGCGCCCCGGCCTCGATAGCCCCGAGTGGAACAAAAATCTCACGGCGCTGCTGGACACCCCCGAAAAAATCGCGCTGCGCCCCTGGATCGAGCACGTGGTCGCTCATCCGCCCACGGGCACCATCAATTGCCTTGCCCTGAATGAAAAGGGCGAAATGTCCGGCGTCACCACTACCTCCGGCCTCGCCTGGAAAATCCCGGGCCGCGCGGGCGATTCGCCGATCATTGGCGCCGGGCTATTTCTCGATCAGGACGTCGGCGGTGCGGGTTCCACGGGACGCGGCGAGGAGAACATCAAAATCGCAGGCGGCCACACGATTGTCGAGATGATGCGCCACGGCATGTCTCCCACCGGCGCCTGCCTGGAAGCCCTGCATCGCGTGGTCAGGAACTACCGCTTCGATCCCTCGCGCCTCAAGCTTTTCGATCTGCAGTTCTATGCGCTCAATAATCACGGCGAGCACGGAGCGGCGGCCCTTTGGTCTTCCTCGTCCAACGGCCGCGCGATCAGCTACGCCGTCCACGACGGCACCGGCGCGAAGCTCGTACCATGCACGCCCCTGAACCAAGGCTCGGGAGGGGATTACTGAGTTCAATCGGCGGCCGCCCTGTGCTGAATCCCGCGAACCTCTTTCGGTTGCTCACGGAATTTATCCTGCTGCTGCTCGGCGCCCTTCTAATCGTGCTGGCGCTCAGCGGCCATGCCCGCCTGCCGTCTCACCCCGAGGCCCTGGCGATTGCGGGCGTGATCCTGCTGTATTTGGCCGCGCGAAGCTGGTCCCGCCCCGACCCCAAAATCCCGCGAGCCGAGACACATATACGCGCGGGATCGCTGCTGATCGTCGGCGCCCTGATTTTAGCCATGGCGATCTTCTCGCGGCGTCATTCATTGGTCCTTTTGGCAATTGCAGGCGGCGTGCTCGTTCTGCGAGGGATTGCGGGCGCGGCGCTTGCGTGGTGCGAGCGGCCGCCGAGCCGATAATATGCGAATGCTTCAGGGAATCAGGCGGTGTGTCTTTATGTCGTTCAGATGTTCGCGCAGCCGTTCGAGCACGTCGTTGCCTTGCCCTTGCGCGATTTCGCGCTCCACCTCCTCGAGCGCGAAATGGATGATGTCGTGATGGTGGATCTCTTCTCCCGGCAGCTTGTCGCTTAATTCGAGCCAGATCTTATGGAGCAGATCAATTTCTTTGGGCGTCAGCCGCGGGGCATGGGGCCCGAGATAGAAAATCTGCTCCTGGCCGGCAGGCGTGTAGATCTCGAGCGCGACGCGCGGCCGAGGCTCCGCCATGCGCTCCCAGGCGAGGCCGATCTCGCGGGCCTGCTCGATCACGTCCACCTTGGACGAACTGCCGATCACGACGGTGCTCGATTGCAGGTTGGCCGAGGTGCGCAGCACGCCTTCCCACAGATCGTTTGCGGCGGAGACCGCAAGCCGCACCGGCTTGCCCTCGCGTTCGGCGATCGAAAGCACGCGCGTGAAGAGCAGCTGCTCAATGGTGCTGAACAACTGGTCGGGAGCGAGGTCGTATTCGCCGGAGGCCGCGCGGCGCAAAATGCGCACGTGCAGCACAACGACCTCGGCGCTTCCGCCCTTAATTCTTCGCAGCACAGCCTCGAGATGGTAGAGGGCGTAATAAGTGCTCACCGGGACCAGAATGTTGCCCGGCGCGACCCCCACATTTTCCATCGTCAGCTCGGATTCCTGCGCCAGATTGAAGGGATCGAGCTCGACGTGGGTCTGGCCGCGCTTTTTCTGGATGCGTTTTTCCGAGATTTCAAACGCGGCGAACAGCGCCACCGAAAAAATAACGCCGGACATTGTGGCAGCCGGCTTCGTGAAGAGATTCACGATGGCGATACCGAGCAGCACCAGGGTGATCGCGGCCAGGCCCAGCGGGATTTCGGTGCCGGCGATGGTGAAATTCAGCGGGACTCGGTACTCGCGTCCCTGCGGATGCGTGTAGCGCAGCACCAGGACGGCGATGCCTTTCAGCGCGAAGCTCCAGATCACGCCGAAGGCGTAGAGGTTCGCGAGAAAGGTTACGTCGCCGCGGCTGATCAGAATCGTCAGAATCTGCAACGCGACGATCATGTTGATGATGCGGTGCGACGTGCCGTAGCGCGGATGCGGCTGCCGGAACCAATCCGAGAGCACTCCATCTTCAGAGACGCGGTTGAGCACGCCGTTCGAGCCCACAATTGCCGTGTTTACCGCGCCCGAAAGAATCAGCGTCCCGACCACTACCACGAACACATGGAAGATCAGCCGGGCCGCGAAGGGGCCATGGAGGTTCATGGCCAGCCCGCCGATCAGGTTCTCGAAATATTTCGGCCGTGTGCCGTCCGGGATGATCATCACGGCGAAGAAAGAGACCAGCGACGTAAAGATCATGCTGTAGATGAAGATCACGAACGCGGCCTTCTTCAGGTTGGGCAGCTTGGGGTGCTCAATTTCGCGGTAGACCTGCGCGAGGGACTCCTCGCCGCTCATCGCCAGCACGGAATGGCCCAGGCCGACGAACACGGCCACCATCGTGATCGTGTGCACGATCGGGGAGCCATAGAACCAGCCCAGGGAGTGCTTATCGAGCGTGATGTTGTGCGGGACGGGCATCGGCGGCAGATGCACGGGCGCCTTGGCGGTCCAGAGCGTGTAGAGGCACCAGGCGATCAGCGCGACCACCATCACGGTGGTCAACTGCATGATCCAGAGCGCCTTTTCGCTGGATTCCGAGATGCCCTTAATGTTCTGCCACCAAAAGTAGACGGTCACGAGGATAGCGAAGGCTGCGGCCGTGTCGTTGGCATTCAGCGTGACCTGTATATGGGCGTAGGAGAGCATGTCGTTGAGCAGTCCGGCGAGATATTGCCCGGCCGACACGCCGCTGATCGGTCCCGTGAGGACGTAATCGAACATCAGCGCGGAAACGGAGAATTTCGCGAGCGCCCCGCCCATCGCCTCCTTGACGACGCGATAGACACCGCCGCGCACAAACATGCTGCAGCTTTCCACGTACACCTGGGAGACGGCGTAGGAGAGCAGCATGGTGGCGAGAATGAACCACGGGGCCGTCTTGCCGATGAACTGCTCCGCTTCTCCGCCTGCGTAATACGCCGAGGAAGCGAGGTCGTTCAGCACAATGGCTGCGGCGCGCCAATAGGAGATGAAGGCCAGCATCGCCGTGGTCGCCACAAGAACCTTGGCGACCGGGCGCGCAGAGCCCGCAAGGAATTTGGAATCGGTGGAGTCTGGGGCCATCGGGTGACTGAGACGCGGGAACGAACTATAGCGTTAAACGCGTATCGAAGGGAAGCGGTCCGGGCATCTCGATCCGGGAATTGGTAAAGGTGCGTCCGCTTGCAAGCTCCTCACGCCTTTCGGCACACGGCGACGCCGTCCCGCAGCGGAACGATCACCGGAAAAAGCCCGCGCGAACGATACATCGTGCGATTGAATTGGCGGATGGCTCGGGTATCGGCGTCCTTCGCTTTCGAGGCGACTCGGCCGGACCAGAGCACGTTATCCGTCACCAACAATCCGCCGCGCCGGAGCCGGGGCAAGGCCTTCCGCAGAGCTGCGGGATACTGATGCTTGTCAATATCTATCAGGATCAAATCGAAGCTGCCCGAAGTGCCGTCGAGCGCGGCAAAGGCGTCGCCCACGCGAATGCGAACACGATCCTGCACGCCCGCGCGATGCAGGTAGTCGCGGGCGCGCTCCGCATTCGCCGGATCTCCATCCGTGTAGAACACTTCGCCCTCGGGACCGGCGGCGCGGGCAAACCAAATCGTCGAATAGCCGATCGCGGAGCCCATTTCGAAGATGCGATTCACGCCGGCAATCTGGGCGAGCTGGAAGAGCAAGCGTCCACAGGCGGGGCCAATGATCGGCACGTCGTGGCGCCGGGCGTACCGCTCCATTTCGGCGAGCACGCCATCGCTTTTCGGCAGCAGGCCGTTCAGATATTTCTCGACCTGCGAATTCAGGATTCCCGGCATGTATTTACCTCGCGGGCTCAATCGAAATCAGCCCAGGGATTCGCCCGGCTTGAGGACGTGGATTTCGAGATCCGGAATGCCTTTCGTCGCTTCGCGGAGGGCCTCCGGGGTGCCTGTAAGCACCGGGAAAGTCCCGAAATGCATGGGGACAACGTGGTGCACTCCGAGCAGGCGGATCGCGAGCGCGGCTTCCCGCGGGCCCATCGTGTAATGGTCTCCGATGGGAAGGCAAGCGATATCGGGTGCGTAGAGCTCACCAATCAGTTTCATATCGCTGAAGATTCCAGTATCCCCGGCGTGATAAATCGAAGGCCCTCCCGGGAGGCGAACCACGTAGCCGGCCGCCTCGCCGCCATAGATCGTTCTTCCATCGTCCTCGATGCCTGCGGAGTGCAGCGCGTGGACCATTGTGAACTCGAAATCGCCGATCTTCGAGGTGCCGCCTTTATTCATGCCGGAGACGTTGGGCACGCCCTTCGACTTCAGCCAGCCGCACAGTTCCGGCATGCCGGCTACCGGCGCCTTGAACTTCTTGGCGAGTTCGGCGGCGTCCGCCATGTGGTCGGCGTGGCCATGACTGACCAGAATCGCGTCGAGCCGGTCGAATTTCTTGAGCGCCGGGGGACATTTGGGATTTCCCTCGATAAACGGATCAATCACAGCCACGGCGCCGCTTGCGGTGGTAATCCGGAAGGTGGCGTGGCCCAGCCAAGTCAACTTGTGTCCGTGCATCGAGAGCATGGAGCCCCTCCATGGGATTCGAGACAACTAGTGCCCGCTGGGCCGCGAGGCGGACCCGGCGAGAATGAAGCGTATGGCTTTTTCCAGCGTATCGCGGGATTGCGCGCCGGCGAGCGCGCCCGCGATGCGGCCGTCGCGCTGATAGAAGATCGTTTCGGGCATGGTGCCGGTCCAATCCGGATTCACGCCTTGATAGAAGGCGTCCACGTCAATTCCAGGCTTCTGGCGGTAATTCGGGAATCCGGGGCGAGTCTGCGCGAGGAAGCGGCGGACCAGATGCATATCGGCATCGTTATCGAGGCTGACTCCCATCACCGAAAGGCCCCGCGGCTCATATTGTTTCGCGAGCTCGACGATCACCGGGAACTCGTCCTGGCAGGGTTCGCACCACGTGGCCCAAAAGCTTACCAGCAGCGGCTTGCCGCGATATTTCGAGACGGCTTGCTTATAGCCCGCCAAGTCAATCAATTGCGGGTCAGAGCTAGCCGTGGCACGGTGCTGTGCCGAATGCGAGCGGCTGGTCTGCGCCGCCGCGCCACCGGAGATAACCATTGCCAGGAACAAACAAGAAAGGCCAAGTTGGCGAGATCGTGTCAATTCGATTCCCTCGACCTTCCGATTCTAGCGGCGAAGATGCGAGAGCGGCAAGGCGATTCGCGGAGAATCGCGATGGGCAGGATGCGGCAAACGGGATTGTGCGGACGCAGGAGCGGTGTACAATGCCCGTCCTTAGCGTGGAGGCGAGAGCAATGAAAATGGGGCGGATGGCAATCGCGGCGGGTTGTGCGGGGCTGTTCTTGAGCATAGTGGCCGGCGGAACGGCACGGGCGCGGCGGGCGCAGGACACAGATCAGAACACGGTGGCGGCCACGAGCGCCAAGGCCATTGTTCCTCCTATTGATCCGCAGCGAGTGCAGGACGAACAGGACATGACCTGGGAGGATTACCATCCGATTCCCGGGAAGGACTGGGCGGAGCCGTCGCTCATCGCTTCAAAGAAGCAGATGCGGATTGCGCTAGTGGCGATAGATTTTCCGGATCAGCCTTTCGTGATTACGCTGCCGAAAAAGTCCGATCTCTTCGGCAACCCGCAGGTTGATCCCGTTACGCGCGATCAGGTGCCGCAATTCTACGCGGATTTCTTCGGCAAGCCGGAGGCGCTGAATCACGGGCACACGCTGAACGGATATTGGATGGAGCAGTCGCGAGGGCAGATCGGGGTCGCGAAGATTGACGCCTACGGGCCCTATCGCATGCCGAAGAAGCTCTTTCAATACGGGCTGAATGAATGGGGACAGCAGGGGGCATGCCCAAGCGGCTACACCTGCGACGGGCGGATGGAGCGCGATGCGGACGAGCTGTGGCGGGCCGCGGCCGGGCAGGACATCCGCTCAAAATACGACATCGTGCTGCGCATCTACGCTGGATACGACGAAACCAGCGTCTGGCAGGAGTTCGGCGAGATGAAGTTCCAGAAGGACAATATTCCGGCCGAGTGGGGCAATCCCGACACGACGAAGCCGCGCTGGGCGCCGAGCCGGTACACGTGGACCACTTGGAAGGCGGCGGCAATGCAGTGGGGGCTTTCGTCCATCCGACAAGGGGAAAGCTCGGGAACGATCACGCACGAGATCAGCCACTTTGCATTTCGCGTGGGCGATAACAACAACAACCCATATGCGGAGCCGTATCATCGCGCCGGTTCCGGACCGTGGGACATTATGGACCGCGGATCATTCAACGGGCCGGGCGGGCCGCACATGCGTTGGGTGGTTCCCGCGACTGAGGGCGCTTCGATGCCGGCAGGCCTAATGCTGCGCAGCAAGATCAATGACGGTTTTCTCCTGCCCTCGCAAGTGCTGAAGTTGAGCCGCGACGGGCTGGCGAAATCGGGGCTGGCGGTCGCGACGGTGACCGCGCGGGCCTGGGATCCGGGCGCGAATGGGCTTTCGGGAGTAACGGTGAAGCTCGACGGGGCCGCGCCGCAAGATAAGACGCCCGCATGCGACGTGAACAAGGAGCCGCTGTGCTCCGGGCCAGGATTCAACTTTTATTCGATTGAAGTGGTGCAGCGGATTGGATACGACTCGTTCACGCCAGACCACGGCGTGCTGCTCGCCAAGAATAAGGATCGCGAGGGACGGTCGTGCGGCTATAACTGCTTTACCTGGGTAATTGACGCGCACCCGGAGGACATCCACCAGGTGGATTACGTCGAGCTCGGGACCGGGAAGCCGGTGATGCGGACCATGGCCGATTATCGTCAACTGAATGATGCGCTCTTTCACGCAGGCCTCGATTCGGGCAGCCAGTACGAATGGGAAGACACGCCGAACCGGCTGCATTTTTACGTTCTCGGCGTGCAGAAGGATGCGCAAGGGATTTTGTCGTATACCGTGGGTGTGCGCTCGCTTGATGGCTCGGGCCCGCAGAAGCGCGGAGTGGCGCTGCGCGCAGCCGGCTGCAAGGCAGGATCGCCGGCCCCTGCATGCAAGTTCACGCTGAAAAATACCGGCGCTGCGGCCGATACGGAGAAGTCCTTGCATCCGGAAGATGCGACGGCCTATTTGCAGGACGATATCTATCGCCTCTCGGTGAGCGTGGAAGGCAAGGGCTGGACGGCGCAACTGCAGAACGCGCTCGCGGCGGTGAAGTTCGGCGAGTCGGTGGACGTGCCGATATACGTGGCCGCAGCCGCAGGCAGCGCCGGCTCGGCGCAGATTACGCTCAAGGCGCAGTCCGAAAGCGATCCGACGAAGGTGACGACGGCGAAGATCAAAGTGAAATCGTCGCAGGTAAGGCGGTAGAACCGCGACGCGCGATTCGCAAACAGCGATCCGTTTTTTAATGAAGTCCAGTTGCGCCCTGCGCTTGGTTGAATCTTGCATTACAATGGAAATGGCCCGTGCGCGGATGATTCGCGCATGCGCAGCTGCTTCCGGCGCCGCAGCGAAACCCGCGCCTGACTGACCGAAATTGCCGAGCACACTCGAAAGGCCATCCAGGGACTGATGCGTTACTTCGCGTTCGCCTGCGACTACGATGGAACCATCGCTACGGCTGGGAAAGTGCCAAAGAGCACGATCGCGGCGATTGGGCGGCTGGGCGCTTCCGGCCGAAAGGCGATTCTGGTGACCGGGCGCGAAATGAACGACCTCTCGCAAACGTTTCCGGAGCTGGGGATTTTCGACCGCATCATTGCGGAAAACGGCGCGGTGCTTTACCGGCCGGAAAGCTCGGAAACCAAGCTGCTGGCGGCGGAAGCGCCGGCGGGGTTCGTTGAGGCGCTGCGCGCGCGCGGCGTGGATCCGCTCTTTGCAGGCCGCTCCATTGTGGCCACGCACGAGCCGCATGATGCCGCGGTGCTGGAAGTGATCCGCGAAATGGGGCTGGATTTGCAGGTGATCTACAACAAAGGCGCCGTGATGATCTTGCCCTCTGGGGTAAACAAGGCGACGGGGCTGCTGGCGGCGCTGGCGGAACTGGAACTTTCGGAGCACAACGCGGTCGGGGTGGGCGACGCGGAGAACGATCACTCCCTGCTGGCGGCGTGCGAATGCGGGGTGGCGGTGGCGAACGCCATTCCCGTCCTGCGCGAGCGAGCCGACCTGACGACGGAAGGGTCGGCGAGCGAGGGGGTCGAGGAGCTGATCGAAAAGCTTTTGCGCGACGATCTGAGCGAAGTGGAGGCGCGGCTTGCACGCCATCACATTCCGCTGGGGCAGACGCGCGCGGACGAGGAGATTGCGTTCAAGCCGTATGGCGAAAACGTGCTAATTGCCGGGCCTTCGGCGAGCGGAAAATCCACGACGGTGATGGCGATTTTCGAACGGCTCATCGAGAAAAGGTATCAAGTTTGCTTGATAGATCCCGAAGGGGATTACGATCACGCCGGCGGCGCGGTGGCGCTGGGAAGCTCGACGCGAGCGCCGGAAAGCGCGGAAGTGTTTCACGTGCTGGACGATCCCAAAAGTTCGGTGTGCGTGAACCTGGTGGGGTTGCCGCTGGCGGAACGGCCGCCGTTTTTCGCGGCGCTGCTGCCGAAATTGCAGGAGTTGCGCGCGCGCACCGGGCGTCCGCACTGGCTGATCATAGACGAAGCGCATCACCTGCTGCCCGCTTCCTGGAAGCCTGCGCCAATCACAATCCCCCAGGAATTGACCAGCATGATTCTGACGACGGTTCACGCGGAGCAGATCGCGCCGGCGGCCGCGAAGCCCGTAGACACCGTGATCGCGGTGGGGCCTTCGCCGAAGGAGACCTTCGATCAATTTCAGAAGATATCCGGGTGTACCGAGGCGCCGCGCGTGGATTTTGAGTTGCAGGCGGGCGAGGTAGCCGCCTGGTCGCCGAAACAGGGGCGCGCGCCCGTGGCCGTACGGGTACAGCCGCCCAGCGGCGAAATGCGCCGGCACAAGCGAAAATACGCGGAAGGAAAGTTGCCGGAAGAGCTGAGCTTTTATTTCAAGGGACCGCACGGGAAGCTGAACCTGCGGGCGCAGAACTTGATGATGTTCATCCAGCTCGCGGAAGGCGTGGACGACGAGACGTGGATTTATCATCTGCGCGAAGGCGCGTACTCGCGGTGGATGCGCGACGTGATCAAAGACAAGGACCTGGCGCGGGAAGTGGCGCAGATGGAGGCAAACACTCGCCTGGGCGCCCAAGAGACCCGCGCCAAAATTATCGAGGCGATTTCGCGACGCTACACGGCTCCGGAGTGACCGCGCGCCGCTATTCGTTTTCGCGCCGCGGTATAGGCGGCACATCGTCTTCAGGAACCTCGCGGGCTTTCACTTCGGATTGATCCGCGTCGGGCGCGTTTTCGACGCCGCTGACGACGCCAGCCTCAAAGGCTTGGCCTTCCTCGACAAGTTCGACCACGCTTTCCGAGTCGGCGAGTTCCGCGTTCGAAAGGCCTTGCAAGTCGCCAGACTGCCCGGCGGTTTCCGAGCCCGGGTCTGCGTCGTGGGGCGTGGTGAGGCGTTGGTTGATGACGGCGCTCTGGTCCACGCCGGCTCGAACGGGGCGCTTGCGCCCTGGTTCCAGCTGATTTCGAGAATGGGATTTGCGATTGGACGAATGTTTTTTGCGATTCATTAGCGGACGGTAACACCGGGCCCGCACCACCAGCATCGGGTGCGGACTGTAGATAAGGGCGGGCGATTCCTCCAGATTTCGGCTCACACGGGGCAGTGGAGCGCTAGTACCCAGGTACTGATTAAATGTGTCAGGGGAGCCATTGGTCGCGATCAAAGGCTGCGGGACCATAACGGTGCGGGTTGGATCAGCGATTTTGCGGGGACGACGGTTCCTCATGGAACCGGGAAAACGCCGGCCAACCCGCCTACTCTCCCCGACAGCTTAGTCCTAAAGGCCATTCCTGGGCCGCCCGCTTGACGACCTCTGCCTGTCCGTATAAACTAACCGGTTAGTTGAAGTCCGCAGGGGCACCCAAATGGAACAGCGGCCTAAAAGAGCGAAACCGATGCCCACGGCAACGGCCATGCGGATTCTTGCCGCGGCCGAAGAGCAATTTGCCGCAAAGGGGCTGGCGGGCGCGCGTACGGACGAGATCGCGGCCGCAGCACGCGCAAATAAGGCCATGCTCTACTATTACTTCGGAGACAAGCGACGCCTGCATCGCACTGTGCTGGAGAATCTGTTTCAGCAGTTACGTAGCGGAATATCGAGCGAGCCGGGAGCGGCCGAATCCCCGCGTGAGCGACTGCGCGCGATAACGGTGGCCTATTTCGATTTTCTCGCGGCGCACCCAAACTATCCGCGCCTGATGCAGCGCGAAGCGATGGCGGCGACCAAAAACGTCGATTGGATCGTACGGGAGTATCTGCGACCGCTTCACGCACAGCTTTCCCGGGCGATTGCCGAGGGAATCGAGGCGAGAGAACTGCGGCGCGTGGACCCGAAGCAGGCGGCGATCACGATTCTGGGCATGGTGACGTCGTATTTCGCGGCGGCGCCCATCCTGAGCCGGATCGCAGGGCGAGACCTGCTCTCGGCCGAGGCGATTCGCGGCCGGAAGGATGCACTGCTGGACTTTATGGAGCACGGGCTGCTTGCCGGGAATAAGGGGTGCCGATGACGGGACGAAAATTCGTTCGCGTGCTGATCGTGGTGTTCGTGGCGGCGCTGATTACCTATTTCGTGACGACGCCGCGCGGGAGTGAAGTGGCGCTGACGGGAATGGTGGATGGCAACTCCGTGATCGTAAGTCCCCAGATCAGCGGGCGGTTGACGAATCTGCTGGTGGACGAAGGCTCCGAGGTGAAAAAGGGCGAGCTGATCGCGGAGTTGGATCCAACGGAGTTGGAAGCGAGCCTTGCCGCGGCGAAAGCGAATGTAGCGACCCTCGAATCGGCGGTGCAGGAGGCGCGGCACACCTTCTCGTATACGGACCAGCAGAGCGGGGCCTCGATTCAACAAGCGCACGACACCATAGCGGCGACGAGCGCGCAATTGGATCAGGCGCGCGCGGAGCTGTGGCGCAACCAGGCGGATTTCGCGCGGATTCAAAAGCTGTTCCAAAAGGGCGAGGTGGCGGCGCAGGACCGAGATCATGCCGAAGCGGCAGTAAAGATGTCGCAGGCCAACGTGCATGCGCTGGAAAGCTCGGTGAAGGCGCAGCAAGCGGCGCTGACTCAGGCGCAGGCGAGCGTGAAACAGGTGGACGCGCGCAAGAGCGCCGTTTCGAGCGCCATCGCCCAGCTCGAGCAGGCGCGTGCGAATCAGGTGCAGGTGAGCACTCAGCTCGGCTATACGGAAATCCTGGCGCCACTGGATGGCATCGTCTCGGTGCGACCGGCGCGGCAAGGCGAGGTGGTTCAGGCCGGCTCGCCGATCGTGGTGATTGTGGATATAGATCATCTTTGGGTGAAGGCGGATGTAGAGGAGACGTACGTTGATTCGATCGGGTTTGGGCAGAAGCTGAAGGTGCGGCTGCCTTCCGGTGACGAGCTTGAGGGCACGGTTTTTTATAAAGGGGTCGAGGGAGACTTTGCCACACAGCGGGACGTGAGCCGCACGAAGCGCGATATTAAAACGTTCTCGATCAAGGTAGCGGTGCCGAATCCAGGGCGGAAACTCTTTACGGGAATGACGGCGACGGTGTTGCTGCCCGCGCCCAAGCAGAAGAAGGGATGGCTGAGCCGTTTCTGAGGCGCGGCATGCAATATGAACGCGATTGAAGTAGACCATCTGACGAAAAGGTTCGGCGAATTGATCGCCGTGAACGACATTAGCTTTGAGGTTGCCACCGGGGAGATCTTCGGCCTGCTGGGCCCAAATGGCGCAGGGAAGACCACGCTGATCCGAATGCTAACGACGCTGACGCCGCCGAGTTCGGGGACAGCGCGAATCGCGGGGCACGATATTCGGGAGGACGCCGATGGCGTGCGCCACGCGCTCGGCGTGATTCCGCAGGCGTTCACGTCCGATCCGGAGCTGACTGCACGCGAGAACATGCTGATACACGCGAAGCTGTACGCTGTGCCGTCGGGCGAGCGGGCCTCGCTGATCCGATCGCTGCTGGAATCGGTGGACCTGCTGAAATTTCAGGACGCGCTGGTGCGCACGTTTTCCGGCGGCATGAGGCGCCGGCTCGAGATCGCGCGCGGCCTGGTGCACTCGCCGAAAATCCTGTTTCTCGATGAACCGACGACGGGACTCGATCCTGTTTCTCGCGCCAACGTCTGGGAGATGATTCGCAGCTTGTGCGACCGCTCCGATCTGACGATTTTGCTGACCACGCACTACATGGACGAGGCCGATAAACTCTGCGATCGCATTGCGATCGTGGATCACGGAAAGCTCGCCGCGCTGGACACCCCGGCGCGATTGAAGGATAGCGTGCCCGGGACGGACGTAGTCGAGGCGGAGTTCGCCGGCGCTCCGAACGATTGGCTCGAACAGCTTCAACACCTTGCCAAGTCGGCGGGTGCGAAAGAGCGCGATGGCGTAGTGCACATCGCATCGCACGACGGACCGACGACTGTGGCGGCACTAATGGATCTGGCGCGCGCGCGAGGCGTTACCGTCAGGCGCGTTTCCGTGCAGGGCACGACGCTTGACGACGTGTTTCTGCATTACACGGGCCGAGAATTACGAGATACCGCGCATGGAGGAGCGGCGTATGACGTTAGTCATCTGTATCGCTGAAACCGACGCGCGGGGGCGTGAAGGATGAAATTCTCGCGGACCTGGGCGCTTGTCGAGCGGGATATGCGGAAATTCTTCCGCAGCCCCGCCTTGATGATGACCTCGATGATTTTTCCGCTTGTGCAGCTGGTAGTCCTGGGATATGCGTTCGGCGGGAAGATCCGAGGCGCGAAGATCGCCGTGGTGGACCAGGATCATTCCGTACAGTCGCGACGCGTGCGGGAAGCGTTTGACGGGATTGAGACCGGCCCGAGGACGTTTCGCGCGGTGGAATACGATTCGCTTCAAAACGCACTGAACGATTTGCGGGCCGGATTCGTCCGCGGCGTGGTGGATATTCCACCGGACTTTTCGCTGCGCTATTACCAGCACAATCGGCCGCGCATCGCTCTTTCCGAGGACAATACAGATCAGTTCACGTCGAGCTCGCTGCAAGCGGCCATACAACAGTGCGTCAGCTCGTTAAACATGCCAACCGTGCAGCCGCGGCTGGCGAGCCAGGTGGATCTGGACGTGGTCGAGGTGTATCCATACGTGCCGTACGTCCAATATCTGCTGGCCGGAACGACGGCAATGTCCATTTTCATCGTGGCGATGATCGGCGGGGGGATCACCTTCATTGACGACAAATCGCGAGGGCTGCACGAAGGATATCTGCTGACTCCGATTCACAAATCCGAGCTTGTGGGCGGGTTGATCAGCGCGGGCGCGATCAAGGGACTGATGAGCGGAATGGTCCTCGTGGTGGTGGGCGGATTGATCGCGGGAATACCGCATTTATGGGACCCTGTGCGGCTGCTGTATTTGGCGGGCGTGGTGCTGGTGGCTTCAGTGGCGATGATCAGCTTCATGTTTCTGCTGATGGTCCGAGTGGACGATCCGCTGGTGCCGCGCGCGATTTTCGGCGTGCTGAACACCCTGCTCTTTTTCCCCTCGGGCGCAGTCTATCCGACCGAAGGCTTTCCTGCGTGGCTGCGCTGGATTTCCGTGGTGGATCCTTTCACCTATACCGTCCACGCGCTGCAGAACCTTACCTTGAAGGGGACCGGGATTGAAGGAATCTACAAAGACGTGTTAGTTTTAGCGGGGTTCTCGATTGCGATGATCGCAGGCTGTATGGCGCTTTTCAAGCGGCAGCTTTAAAGCGATCCTAAGGCGGAGACGGTGGCCATCTTCGAATCCTCTGTAGGTAAAGCGCCTTCCAAAAAGAAGTGGTACGTTCTGCTGGGCGTGTGTATCGCCGCGCTAATCGTGTTGGGGTTTTGGCTGCTGTTGCGATTCCACGCGGAGAAGGCAACCGTCACGCATTTTTTGGACGCCGTGGCGGCCGGCAAAATGGATGAGGCCTACCGTATTTGGAAGCCGTCAGACGCATATTCATTTAAGGATTTCACCGACGATTGGAGTCCGGGCGGGTACTACGGTCCCGTGAAGAGCTTCGAGATCGAGGATACGAAACACACGAAGAACAGCTCGGGAGTAACGATCACAGTCGCCGTAAGCCCCACGAGCCCGTTCCCCAGCAAAAATGACGCGGCAGCGCGGGTCAAAACGAAGCAGGTAAAGCTTTGGGTTCAATTCAAGGACCAGTCCATCAGTTATCCTCCACCAGAGTTTTGAAGGGCGCAGCGGCAGGAATTAATGTTGGCGCGCTAATTCCGTCCAACAGGCGCTGAAAGCAGGTCCTCGCACGCCTCGCAGACCTCATCCACCGAAATCGCGGAGATCGGGCGCGTTTCGCTGAGGAGAATATGCTTATCACCCCTAGGGGCGCGGAATCTCGCGCCAGTGTGTATCGCCCGATGCTCCGCCTGCCACGGACGCCACTGAGCCGGATTCGTCACACCGTAGACCACCACGCTCGGACAGCCGGTAGCCGCTGCAATGTGTACCGGCCCGGAATCGTTGCCGATGAAAAGGCGCGCGCGAGAGATGAGCGCGATCAGCTCGGGGACCGTTGGCGGGGCGGGCATAGATGCAACTCCGGTGAGTTCGCGGCGAACGTCCTCCGCGATTGCCGCGTCGCGGGCGCTGAGATTCACCACGCTTGCGATGCCGCGCGCTTCGCGCAACCAGCGCGCCACCGCCGCAAATCCAGATACCGGCCAGCGCATTCCCGGCAGGCGGGCGCCCGGCTGAAGCACGGCGTAGTCCTGCCCCGGCTGAATTCCGCAGACGGCCAGAATCCGAGCAGCCGATTCGATTGCCGAGAGCTGCGGCAAGACCTGTGCGCGGGGAATTGGGCCGCGCGGAAGCCCGGCGGCATAGAACTGCGAAATGCGGTGTTCCACTGTGTGGACGAATGGCGTCCCATAAAATTCAGCGGCGTCGGGAACTCGCGCGTTATATAAAAACGAAAACTGAAATCTCCGCCAGCACACGCGATGGCGCGCCCCGGAAGCGGCCGCGAGCCACGCGCTGCGCGGGCCGCCGTGCTGGTTGAAGACAATGGGAAAGCGATGACGCCGAATCGCTGCGATTGTGGGGGCAAAATCGGCAGAGAAAAGCACCTCGGAAATGGCGGGATTTCCTTCGAGTGCGGCTGCAAACCGCGGTTCCACAAGAACGCAAATTCGCAGATCGGGACGCCAGGCGTGCAAAGCGGCAATTGCCGGTGTCTCGAGGATTATGTCGCCCAGAGACCGCGGGCGCAGGATCAGAATTTCCGCGCGCTGCGGCAGCGCGGGGAGCAGAAGCGCAAAGTCATTCCGGTTCAACGCGCGCTTCGTCCACCAGCATCACGGGGATATCGCCGCGAACCGGGTACACGCGCCGGCAGGTCGGGCACTTTAGACCCTCGGCGTTTAGCGTAGGCTTCACCGGCGTTTTGCAAAGAGGGCAGACGAGAATATCGAGCAGTTCCTTGGAAACGGCCATTCGGTTCCTCCAGCGAGGCACTTTATCAGACCGACGCAACCCCGGGCAAACGGCGGAGAGCCGCGGGTTCAGGGCAGGCATTCGATTTTCAGATTTAGCGAGCCGCGCCATTCGCCGCCTTGCGGAAGTTCGACCGGCCACACAGCGGCGATCTGCGAGCCCTGGTAGATGCGCTCGTAGCCGCTTTCCGATTCCGAGACGGTCTCGATTGGGGCGACCCAATAGTCGCGCGCGGCGGGCGCGGTAAGCGTAAGGGCGACGCGCTGCCATTCGTCTATAACGCGCAATTCCGAAGCGGGAACGGCGGCCGACCATCGTAGCGGAAACCTTTTGCCCGCTGATTCGAAATAGCGATCCGGGGCGGACGGCGCGAGAAAATTCACCACGGTTTCCATGCCGAGTAGAACGGAAGCAGTTCCTGGGGCTGTACGGCGCAAGGTGAACTCACAGCGAATCTCGCAGCTTGTCTCATGCGAAAAAAACGAAACGACTTTTTCGCAGGGCCAATCGGCGTTTTCTTCCGACGCGAGCTTGATGCGGTCGCGAGAGCTCTCGACGATCCGATACGTGCCCGCGGCGAGTGCGGCGTCTTCTTCCAGGTGCACGGCGGCGTAATCCTGCGGCGTTTTCCCGGCGCCAAAAAGCAGTGCGCGAAAGGCGTGGCGAGGCCAACGGTCATAATTCAGCCAGCGCTCGAGGCCTTCCTCCTTGGCGTGAGACTGGCCGTGGATGGATTGCACGGCCTGCGTTCCTGCCTGGGGTTCCACATGTCGCAGCAGGGCGGCGTGATAGGCTTCGGGCCGCCGCGCGAGTGAATTGATCAAGGCGGTGTTCGAGGGGCGAAAATCAAGTGCGGCAATCGTTGCGCCATCGTGCGGCGAGAGCACGGCGGCATATTGCGGCGAGGTGAAGTAGACTTCGTCGCGGCCGTCGGCGTCGAAGTCGAGCGTCTCCGTCTCCAGAAACTTCTTGCCGCGATGGCTCAGCCGATCCGCCGCCGCTTCCGCTTCGATCAATGGCCTCCAGACGGCGGTGCGAAGATGGGGCGCATACAGGCCGCCAAAAACGCCGTGCCAGTAGGCGTCGTTGCACTGGCCTTGCAGCAGCAGAGTTTCAGCGTGGGCAATAGCGGAGCCGAAGCCGGCGTCGCGACGGCGGGACGACTTCAGGCGCCGAATCTTCTGCGATACATGCAGCATTTTTTTATGCAACAGGTTCGATTCGGAATACTTGCTAAAAAAATTGCGCCAAATGCCGCCGCGCAGGAAGGGCAGGTCGTCCGGGCGCGAGGAGAATTCCTCGGTAAGCTTGTGATAGCGCAAGCGAGCGGAGGTCGGCAGCGACCATTCCATCATTTCGGTATACGAAGCGGTGGGGAGATCGGCGCGACCCAGCGGCCGTCGTGAGGCGATGGCTTCGCTGGGAACCGCGGTTTCAAGCCAGCCGGCATTCGCCTCAATTTCTGTGAAGAAGCGATCGAGCCAACCACCCTTGTAGCAATGATCGTAAGTGCCGGGCCAAACCCCGAATTTTTCCAGGTCGTCACCCATCGCGACAAAGCCGCCCGGGGCCTCGGCGGAGGCTGCGCGCAGATGCTGCGTCGTCTCCAATGGATCGCGAAAGGGAATTAAATAGCGCAGCGTCTTCGATCCGGATAGCACCTTGACGACCGCGCCCTGGTCTTCGCAAAGATAGTAGCCGTGGAGCTGGCGCGCCTGGAATCCCGCGCCGAGGAAATGGTTGTCGTCCACCAGCGTGTATTCCACACCGGCGGACTTCAAAGTGGAGGGAAGCTGGGGTTCCCAGACGCGTTCGGTGAGCCAGGCGCCGCCGGGCCGAGCGCCGAAATGCTGCTCGATATAATCCGCGAGGCGTTTGATTTGCTCAACGCGATCCTGCGGCGGAATCGAGATTAGAATGGGCTCGTAATGGCCGCCGCCAACGAGTTCTATCTGCTGGCGGGCGGTGAGTTCGCGAAGGCGTTCGAAGTATTCGGGATGATTTTGCTCGATCCATTCTAAGAGGCAGCCGGTGTAGTGCAAACCCGCGTGAACGGAAGGATGGCGGGCTAGCACCTCGAGGAACGGCAAGTAGGAGTGCGCGTACGAATGCTCGAAGACTTGATCGAAATTACCAGCAGGCTGATGAGCGTGGATCAAAAGAACAAGCTGGAATTTCGGCACCGCAGGGCCTCGCTGAAGCAGTATCAGGATACGCCGATTCCCGTGCGACGCAAAACGGGAGCTGGGCTGGATAGCGAGTGCTTTTGCTGCCCGGGAGTAATAATCGGCTGAGGTGCCTGCCAAGTTATACCGGATATTCTGAGTCAATGTGACGGACACAGGGACCGCGATACCGGCAGAGTACCGTCATAAGCTATTTCAACCGTTTGTCGCGACAAGAGCGGAAAAGGGCACGGGTATGGGGCTGTGGGTCTGCCGAGGAATCGTCGAAAAGCTCGAGGGGGAGATTCGCTGTCGCACGGCCCGAATTGGCGGCGGAACGGTGACGTCTTTCTCGATTTACATCCCGGTCGAGGAAACCGCGCCTCTGATTTTTCCCCGGGAATCAGAGCCGCGAAAGCAGGAGCGGGCCGAGGCTGCCTCATCCCGCTAGGCGGATCGCGCTTGGACCCGCGATTTCGTGAGCATCGCCGCAATAGTATCGAGCAGCCGAGCGGGTCCTTCGGTCTTGCTCAGAAACCCATCCGCGCACTGCACCCCTTCCGGCAGTTCATTAACGCCCGAAAGCAGCAGAACCGGCAGACGCGGCCAGCGTTTCTTGATTTCTCGGGTCAATTCCACGCCGTTCATACCCGGCATAAGCTGGTCTGATAGGACAAGGTTTACCGCCTGAGCGGCGAGGGTGTCGAGGGCCTGGCGCGCGCCGCTGGCCAAAAGAACGTCGTAACCTGCCTGTTCCAGGACCAGTTTTCGAATGGTCAGAGCGTTCTCTTCATCGTCTACGAGGAGAATTAGCTGAGGTGTGGACGCCATCGTCTTTGTCGGGAGGGCGCGGAAACGCAGCAACCCGCCTCAAATAGGGTAGACACCTTGAAAGCTGTTTGCAACATGTCCGGGTGCCAGGCAGGCCCGGCCATCTCTTCGTTAGGCGAACCGAACACCCTGGTTGACCCGTGTGTTACCGCCGACGAATCGTAGGATAATGGGCGCGCCGGGAAGGTTGCCCGGCAGACGCCGGAGGACGTGATGAAAGATGCTAATCCCCATTCCAGACCGGACCCTTTGACGGGCGGCTCAACCCGCATCGAATCCGACAGCATGGGTAAGGTCGCGGTGCCGGCAAACCGCTACTACGGCGCCCAGACGGCTCGCTCCCTGGTCCATTTCGACATTGGCCGCGACGTGATGCCTCCGTAATTGATCCGCGCCTTCGGAATCCTTAAGAAGGCGGCTGCGCTCGTCAATCAAGACCTTGGGAAGCTCTCGCCGGAAAAGACTCGCCTGATTGTTCAGGCGGCCGAGGAAGTGATCGAAGGTAAGTGGAACGACCACTTCCCGCTCCGTATATGGCAGACGGGCAGCGGCACGCAGACGAACATGAACGTCAACGAGGTGATCTCGAACCGGGCTATCGAAATCGCGGGCGGCATCATGGGCAGCAAGAAGCCCATTCACCCGAATGACGACGTCAATATGTCGCAATCCTCGAATGATACTTTCCCCACCGCGATGCACATCGCTGCGGCTTCCCGTGTGGCCGAGGCCCTGATACCGGCGGTTGAGGACCTCAGAAATGCGATACGGCGCAAGGCGGAAGAGTTCGCGAACGTGGTTAAAATCGGGCGCACGCATCTGATGGATGCGACGCCGCTCACCGTGGGCCAAGAAATGTCAGGATGGGCCAGCCTGCTCGACCAGGACGTTGTGCGGCTGAAGGAAGCGCTATGTGGGCTCTACAACTTGGCCATTGGGGGCACGGCTGTGGGAACGGGATTAAACGCGCATCCGGAATTCGCCGAGCGCGCAGCCAACAAAATCGCTGAATTGACGGGTCTGCCATTCCGCTCACACCCGAATAAATTCGCCGCCCTTTCCGCGCATGACGAGATCGTCTTCGCCAGCGGTGCCCTGAAAACGCTTGCCGGCTCCCTGATGAAGATTGCGAACGACATTCGCTGGCTGGCCTCAGGGCCGCGCGCGGGGCTCGGGGAGCTCATGCTGCCGGAAAACGAGCCGGGCTCTTCGATCATGCCCGGCAAAGTGAATCCCACGCAATGCGAGGCAATCACGATGGTTGCCGTGCAGGTCTTTGGGAACGACACAGCCATCGGTTTTGCCGGATCACAAGGAAATTTCGAGCTCAACGTATTCAAGCCTGTGCTGATTTTCAATTTCCTCAATTCCGTGCGGCTGCTGGCGGATTCCTGCATTTCGTTCACGGACCACTGCGTCAGCGGCATCCAGCTGAACCGCCAGCGCATCGAGCAGCACGTAAATAATTCCCTGATGCTTGTGACCGCGCTGACGCCGAAGATTGGCTATGATAAAGCTGCCGAAGCCGCGCACAAAGCCCACCACGAACATCTGACGCTGCGCGAGGCGGTGCTGCAGCTTGGATATCTAACAGGCGAAGAATTCGACGCCGCGGTGCGGCCCGAGCGAATGACGCACCCGTGAGCCGTTTCTAACCCTCGTTTCACTGCGGTACATACAAGTTCTAGTTACCCTTGCGAACGCAAACGCATTCTCATCGTCAGTTACTTTTGACTTGGAAATAGCTCGTGGTTAGATTGATAGGCCCTTGGGAGCCTCTCCGCTTTTCCCCCTTCCTCAGGAGCCGTCATGCGCATTCTTGTCGTCGAAAGTGATCCCGCCCTCGGGACGTTTCTGCAGCGCGGGTTGAATGCAGAGCAATATGCGGTGGATCTCGCGTCCGAAGACGCCGAAGCGCATCTCCTCGCGGCAGAAGTAGATTACGACGCAGCAATCCTGGACTTGAATTTCGCGCCCGCAAATGGCGTCAGCTCGCTGCAATCGTTGCGGGCCGCGAGGTCGGACCTTCCTATTTTGGTCCTGATCAGCCGGGCGAGGATTGCGGAACGCGTTCAATTGCTCGACCTGGGCGCCGACGATCTTGTGATAAAGCCCTTCGCGCTATCGGAACTCTCCGCGCATCTGCGGGCGCTCTTTCGCAGGCGGCACCGTGTGCCGGAAGCCGTCCTTTGCGTGGACGATCTCGAAATGAACCGGCTCGAGCGCACGGTGAGGCGCGGCGGCCGCTCCATTGAATTGACGCCGAAGGAATTCTCCCTGCTCGAGTACTTGATGCGAAATCCGGGCAAACAGGTGACGCGTGCGCAAATCATCGAGCACGTGTGGAATCTGGAATGCGACACGATGACGAACATCGTGGACGTGTACATCAATTACCTGCGAAAAAAGCTGGACGCGGAGTCGCAACGGAAGCTGATCCGCACGGTGCGTGGGGTGGGCTACCAAATCGAGGGCGCCGCAATCGCGCCGCAGATCGCCGCACCCGAGCGCGCCAAAGCTTACGCGGGGTCGTTGTAATCGCTGGTCGGCAGCCGAAAACGCGGTGAAGTTCACGGAGGATCCACAATGGCAGGCGCTACGACTGTCTTAACGAAGAACCAAGCGGAACGAGTTCTGGTTGCAAGCCCGCGCGCCGGCCTTCGCGAGAGAATCATTCGCGACCTTTCCCCCGGGACGTGTATTTCGGAGGCCACAGGGGGAGCGGAGGCGCTGGTGCAACTCGAAGCCAATATGTTTCGTACGCTCCTGCTGGACCGCCAGCTTCGAGATCTGGATTGCGACGAACTTGTCGCCACGATTCACGCAAAATATCCTCATCTGAAAATTATGCTTCTCGAGGAAAGTGGCGATGCGTCCGTGGAGCTTTCGCCCGCCGCTGTGGACGAAGCGTTCTCTGCGCCAACGATCGGGCCATCGGTTGGCGCGGATAAAACCGCGTTGCCTCGAATTACCGAAATCGGTGCGCCTAGGCCTCGAAATTCCCACCCGGAGCCCTTGCCCGGCATGATTGGCACCGGGCATAAAATGGAGCACATCTACCGGCTCGCCCGGCTGGTGGCGCCGAGGGATACGGTCGTGCTGATCGTCGGCGCCACCGGCACTGGCAAAGAACTTGTGGCGCGCGGCATTCATGCGCTCAGCCGGCGCAATCGCGGGCCGTTCGTGGTCGTAAATTGTGCGGCGATCCCGGAAAGTCTGCTCGAGGCGGAGCTGTTCGGGTTCACGCGCGGCGCTTTTACGGGCGCGGTCCAATCGCGGCTGGGCCGCATTCATGCGGCACACGGAGGCACACTTCTGCTGGATGAAGTCGGCGAGCTTCCGCTGAGCATGCAGGCGAAGCTGCTCCGGTTCGTGCAGCAGAGCGAGGTGCAGCGATTGGGGAGCGCGGATGTGTTTCGGGTGGACGCGCGTGTGATTGCTGCGACCAATGCCGATCTCTCGCAGCGGGTGCGCGAAAGGCAATTCCGCGAAGATCTTTATTATCGGCTGGCGGTTTTCCCGATTGAATTGCCACCGCTGCGGAGTCGGCGAGATGACATTCTGTCGCTCGCGCAGCATTTCCTTTCCGAGTTGTGCGCCGACGCGGGCGCCGGCGAAAAGAGTTTCAGCTCGGAGGCCGCAGCGCTGTTGATTCGATATCCCTGGCCCGGCAACGTCCGCGAGCTGCAGCATCGCATAGAGCGCGCTTTCGTGCTCTCGGAATCGGACGCGCAGATCCATGCGGAGGATCTGGCCATATCTTCGGATGCAATGTGACCTGCGCGATCAGAGCGGTTGAAAATCCTGCTGGCAGTTATTGCCGTAGGTGAAGGAGTGGAGCGAAAAGCCGCCCGCCTGCGGTGCGAGCACCAGCAGATGCGAGCCGAACGCCAAATTTTTCAGCAGGTAGTACATGCGCGGATCGCTGACCTCGATGTAAGAGCCCTGCGCATCGAAGCGGACGTCCACCCCAGCCTCATTCTTGCTAAGTGGCTTTCCATCCTGCAGTACGTAAACTTTCACAGGCTTCTTGGGATTCCCCGCGCTGAGGACCGCGTACACCGAGCGCGCGTGATACCGCAGTTCGGCGCGCGCGTCATTTCCCCGTGATGTGACGCCGTCCTGCGCGGTAATCCATTTGCCGGAAAGCATCACGCCGCCATCTTTCGGTTCGCCCGTTGCGCGAAAATCGGTCAGGCTGCCGTCATCGTAGCCTTGCTTGTTCTCGAGCGAGCCGCGTCCGAACCAGTGGCCCACATACGTTTCGTCGGTCGGCACTCCGCATGAGGCGGCAAAGGCGTTCTCGGGAGGATCGGTCGGAATCTTCGCCATCTCCGGATGAGCAGGCTCGAGCAGAGCACGGATTTTTTGCTCGAGCGGCGCGTTGTTGCCCTCGCCCTCGATGTGCAGCACGATGTCGCCGTTCTGATCAATCAGATAGCGATTCGGCCACACATCCGAGTGGTAGGCATTCCAGATTGTTCCCTGAAGGTCGGCAACGATCGGCCATGGCAAGCGAAAGCGCTTCGCCGCATCGCGCACGTTATTGGCATCATAGCCCATCGGGAATTCGCCGAAGTGCACGCCGACGATTTCGAAGCCGTAGGGATGATATTTTGCGTACCAGCGCTTCAGCACGCTGAAATCACGAATGCAGTTGATGCAGGTGTACTCCCAAAAATCCACGAGCAGCACCTGTCCACGATAGCCCTTAATCGAATGCGGCACTTTCGATCCGGCTTCCCCGGTATCAATCCAAGTGCCCCCGGTGAAGTTGGGCGCCCTTTCGAGCTTCTGCGCCCGCGCAGCAGGGCACGCAATGGCGCCTAGCATGGTCATTGCGACGAGAATCGCTCGGAGCTTCGTCATAATGCTCGCCTGTTGGATATCTTAAGCCCGCGCCATGGGCGGGGCAAAAGGATTAGCGAGGCGGAGGCGTCGGGATGAGTGAGCCATTAACTCCGCACTTCATGAGCATAACAATTCGTAATGCGTGCGATTGCGAAATTGAATTGTCACTTTGCCGGGGAACCGAGTAGAGTGTGCCGGTCCCGAATTCCAATTCCATGGAGACCGGTTGCTGATGCCGCGCCATTCGATGCGAGCTCGCTCGATTTGCCGATTTGCCGCGTTGCTCTTACTGCTTTGCTGGATGCCGCTGGGCCTTGCGGCGCAAACCACATCCGGTTCTTCTGCGGATACGGCGCGGGTTTCGGCATCCGATTCCACTAGTGCCCGGCTCGCCACGCTTGAACATGCTGCCGCCGATGCGAAGGGCTCCGCCGACAATGCATGGATGCTCTTCAGCGCCGCACTCGTCTTGCTGATGACGGGCCCCGGCCTCGCGCTTTTCTATGGTGGCCTAGTCCGTAAGAAAAACGTGCTCGGTACCATGATGCAGAGCTTCGGCATGATGGCCGTGATCACCGTCGTTTGGGCGATCATTGGATACAGCTTGGCGTTTAGCCCCGGCTGTAGTTTTCTGGGGGGTCTGCACGACCTTTTCCTGCATGGCGTGGGGCTCAAGCCTGATCCGGATTACGCCGCCACGATTCCCGCGCAGACGTACATGATCTACCAGCTGATGTTCGCCATTATCACGCCCGCGCTGATCACGGGAGCGTTTGCCGAGCGAATGAAGTTCAGCGCGATGCTGCTCTTCCTTACGCTCTGGTCGCTCGTCGTTTATTGCCCGATGGCACACATGGTTTGGGGCAAGGGCGGCATGCTCAATGCATCGCTTGGCGGCGCGTTTCCCACGCTCGATTTTGCCGGCGGCACAGTCGTTCACGTCACTTCTGGGGTTTCCGCGCTCGTGTGCGCGTTATATCTTGGCAAGCGGCTAGGCTATCCGAAGGAGCCGATGCCCCCGCACAGCGTGGTGCTCAGCTTTATCGGCGCCTGCCTGCTTTGGGTCGGGTGGTTCGGATTCAACGCCGGGAGCGCGCTTTCCGCCGGGGCGCTCGCCACCAGCGCCTTCGTGGCCACGCACTTCGGCGCGGCTGCGGCGGCTGTGGGCTGGAGCGCCGCGGAATGGATGCGGAATGGCAAGCCGAGCGCCCTTGGCGCGATCTCCGGCGCAGTCGCGGGACTTGTCGCCATCACGCCTGCATCTGGATTTGTCAGTCCGATGTCCGCGCTGATCATCGGTTTTATAGCGGGCGCGTTTTGCTTCTGGATGGTCACGAAGGTCAAATTGCGCTTTGGCTACGACGATTCGCTCGACGCATTCGGTGTTCACGGCGCGGGTGGCACGATCGGCGCCCTGCTCACCGGCGTGTTCGCATCGAGCGCAATCAATCCGATTTTCAAGGATGCTTCCGGCAAGGTGCTCCCCTCGGGCATGATCGAGGGCAATCTGCACCAACTGCTG
>Ga0134126_10001945_pt1 | contig 26254 bp, 16 predicted proteins | sample KB31752_FD_96881 | JGI IMG/M metagenome (GOLD analysis project Ga0134126, IMG submission 96881) | Terrestrial soil microbial communities with excess Nitrogen fertilizer from Kellogg Biological Station, Michigan, USA - KB3-175-2 | ecosystem: Environmental > Terrestrial > Soil > Unclassified ... | reverse complement strand
GTAAAATTTTTCACCGGCAAGTTTTAAAAAATTTGCCTTGTGCTGCGGGGTGGCATCATACAGGTATATAACCATTTTGCCGAATTGCGTATTAATTTCTACGAGATTATTCAATTCTTTGCTTGTCGAATTGCTCGAATTACCTGAATTTTTGGAAGCAGTCTTGCACCCGCTAAAAAAGCCCAAAAACAGGATGCTAAACGATATAAATACTATCTTCATATCTGAATATTAAAAAGTAGTTGATTCCAGTTCTGATTTTTTATGCATGTCAACTGCAATAGGCGTGGCGACGAAAATAGATGAATAGGTACCGATAACGATACCGATAAGCATTGCGAATGAAAATCCGCGGATTATATGACCGCCAAAAACGAACAATATCAAAACAACTATGAACACCGTGAAGGAGGTGATCAAAGTCCGGTTCAACGTTCTGTTTATAGCCGCGTTTACAGTCGGAATCATCTGGCTCCTCTTATTGTTACGCAAATACTCCCTGATCCTGTCGAACACCACCACCGTATCATTGGTGGAATAGCCTGCCACAGTCAGCAATGCAGCTATTACGGCCTGGTCAACATCGGTAAATGGTAACACGTCCTTGAACAATGAGAAGAACGTAAGCACAAACAGGGTATCGTGAGCCAGGGCGACCGTAGCGCCCAATGCAAACTGCCATCGCTTAAACCTGATAGCGATATAGATAAAGACCACCAGCATCCCGAAGAAAATGGACGAAAAGGCCGAGTTTTTAATATCCTGGGCAATGGTAGAGCCTACTTTTTGCGAGCTTTCAATGGTTGCATTGTCATTGAGCGGCGCTAAACCTGAAAGAAGTTTTGATTTAACATCGTTATCGGCCTGGTCGCTGTTCTGGTCTGCCAGGTAGTCGGTAATGATATTCAGTTTATCGTTAGACCCAAAGGTTTTTACTTCCGGCTCGTGGCCAAAGGATTTCTTCAATACACCCCTGACTTCTTCTATATTCACATTTTTGTTGAACGACACCACATAAGAACGGCCACCTTTAAATTCAACGCCATAATTCAGGCCATTGATAAACAATGACGCAATACCGATGGCAATCGTAATCCCGGAAAACCAATAAGCGATTTTCCTTTTGCCAATAAAGTCAAAGTTTATGTTATTGAACAGGTTATTGGTGAATGACCTTGAGAAGTTTATCGGTTTGTCTCGCTCCAGCAGCCAATCGAATATAAGGCGTGAAACAAGGATGGATGAAAACAGCGATGTAAGGATACCGATAACGAGTACCACCGCGAAACCATATACCGGCCCTGAACCGAACGCCATAAGGATAATACCGATAAGCAGGGTGGTGATGTTACCGTCAATAATGGATGAAAGGGCATGTTTATAGCCGTCAGCGATAGCGATGCGCATGCTTTTGCCATGGCCGAGTTCTTCCCGGATACGCTCATAGATAAGCACGTTGGCATCTACCGCCATAGCCAGGGTCAAAACGATACCAGCCATACCCGGCAGGGTAAGGGATGCCTCAAGGGAAGTAAGAATACCTACAATAAAGAAGATATTGATGATGAGGGTAATGTCTGCCACCCAACCACCGCGGTTATAGTACACGATCATAAACAACGTGATGGCTAATACACCTATCAGCAGCGAAGCAAGCCCTTCATTGATAGATTGCTGGCCTAAGGAAGGCCCGATAACAGCCTCATCCACGATATCCAGTTCTACTGGCAGTTTACCTGATGTAAGGATGTTAGCAAGGTCTTTCGCATCTTCAGCGGTAAAATTCCCTGAGATCTGCGAATTGCCTCCATCTATTTGATTAATGATATTCGGGGCGCTCTGTACCTGTCCGTCAAGCACGATGGCCACTGCCCTGCCAACATTCCTTTTGGTGATCTGAGACCAGTCTGAAGCCCCTTTAGAGTTCATCTGCATGTCCACCACGTAACCATTGGTCTTGGGGTCGACATCCTGGCGTGCATCCGTTACCACATCCCCGTAAAGAACTGCCTGGTGGCCTATTTCAGTACCTTTCAGGGCATATAATTGAAGATAATCCGTGGTGCCCTCTGGTTTGGCATCCCATGCAAAGATGATCTGCGGCGGCATCGCGTTTTTTACGGCCGGCAGCCTGAGCAAGGCGTTTACGCTTGCTGTATCGCTTATTTTTACTGTGCCTATCACGGGCCTTTTCGCTGTATTGGAATCGCCCATGGTGTGCAATGCTGCAAACAGCGGGTGCTCGGGGTTTTCTTCCTTGGCTTTTTTGCCCTTGTTTTTTGAAGTGTCTTTTTTGGCCTTTACCAGGCCTGTATCAGCTTTCGCTGTTGTATCTGAATTTGCCAGGGGGTTGCCTGATTGCCCGCTGGTGTCTTTCGCAGTTGGTTTTGTGGAGTCGCTGCCCTGTAGCAATGGGTTGCCGCCACCTGTGGTATCGTTAAGGAGCGTATTGCCCTTAGAATTGGGATTTGTTTTCTTTTGGGTAAGCTGGTAGGTGTATAAAGCGTTATCGGCCTCATTGAGGAACTGTGCTATATCCATCAGGCGGTAGCTTTCATAAAATTCCAGTTTGGCGGGCTTTTTCAATATGTTCCGCACACGCTCGGGGTTGTTTGCGCCCGGCAACTCTACCACTATACGGCCCGTATTCCGGTCAATGCTGGTATTTGGCTGGGTTACGCCGAATTTGTCAATACGTGTGGTCAATACCTTATAGGTACGGTCCAGGGCTGTGTTATCCTGGTCTTTCAAAAATTTCATTACATCCGCATTCGATGTTGTAAATGAAACATGGTCCTTATTGGCCAGCGTAGCAAAATAGGTGTGCAACTGTACATTAGGGTCTTCTTTTTTAATGTCCTCATAAAAAAGATCAATATAGTTCCGCTGGGTTTTTATCTTGTCTGCTTTTGCCTGTGCAAGGGCTTTTACAAAAACGGGGCTGCTGTTGGTATCGGCAAGCTGGCTGAGCAGTTTGTCTTCGGCTACCTCAAGGGTAACGTGCATACCACCGCGGAGGTCGAGGCCGAGGTTCAGCTCGCGTTCTTTTACATCAAGATAATTATATTTATAAACCAGGATGTTGTATACCGGCTGTCGGGAAATGGAATCCGTATAATGCAGTTTGACTGAATCGTATATCTGGTTTCGTCTTGCAGGGTTTGCAACTGCGAGCCTGTTAGCAATCTTGGTTGCAAACGTGTCGGCTTTTTTGTCCCAATAGTTTGCAACAAAGGTAAAAGAGAGCTGGAAGAGGCAAACCACGGCGAGCGCGATGGCGAAAAATTTAACGGCGCCTTTACTTTTCATATAGTCTGAGAGGTTTTTTTATATCCCTAAACGGGCAGGTATGTTATATACTTTTTAAAAATAGAGGGGCAAAGATAGGTTTTTTTTGATTTGGCAGACGTTCAACTTTTTCAAAAAGTGGAAAGCCCTGTAGTTGGGCCTGCCTAAACCTGCGGCTGAGCTCCAGGGAAGTTATTGGGGAGTATTTGCCGGGCCATCATTATCAGCATTTTGCACAGGGAATTTCGGGCAATTGTCTTTTCCTTCTTTAAAGGGGTTCTTGAAAAGAATGGGTATTTTAAGGGCTGCATACGCGCTGATACCATATATTTTATTGGCAAACAACAGGTTAAGCCCATCGCTTGTGCCTATGATCAGCGGGCCGATCCTTCCGGTAAGCCCCACAACAGGCTGCCCATAGCCGTTGATACCAATGGGAAGAAATACCCCAAACCATTTCTGGTCCCAACGCGGCGTGATGGTATAATAGCTCAATGTATGCGCCTCGCTTGCAATATTCAGCCAGTGGGGAATAGAATAGGATGTAAAATTGATGTAGAAATCGTTATAGATATGATAATCAGCCTGGAAACTTAAAGTGGTTGGCAGGTAAAACAGGAAGGTGTTTTTGGTATTGGAGCTTCCGAAAGTATGGGCGATAATAGTATCGAGGCCATGTATCTTATTCGGGCCAAAATTTAGCGCGTTTACGTCCCAGTTGGTCTTATTTGCAAGAAAATCATAAGCGTTATCGCCTTTGCGGAAGCTGATGAACCCGAGGTCTAAAACCGAAATACCTAAACGAAGCTTGTATTTATTCACATCCCGCCGCTCATTGCCGAGGGTTTCTTTTGTTTGATTGTTCCAGGCATAATAATCCGGCCGCCACTCATATACCAGCCCGATATCCATGGCCGGGGTCACGCTGGAAACGTTTGTAAGCGTTTTGCCCAGGTTAAAACCACCGTTCAGGTCATCAACAAGGGTTTGCGTGTGCCCCTGCTGAAAACTCGAATTATAAAGGCTAAGGGTATCATTGTTTTTCCAGTTATAATCGAGGTGTGCCGCGTAGATGTAGGCCGCCTCCAGCCCTGCCTCCAGTTTGAGCCGTACCCCTGCCTTTAAAAAATGGTGCCCTTCGCTTTTAATTACCTGCGCATAATCAAAGCCATATTCCCACCACGACATCTGGCTTATATCGAAGTTGGTATTTTTTAATTCAGAATTAAAATACTTCTGGTTCTCAGGGTCCTGGTCATTGAGCCCTGTGAACATCAGGTGTGCTAGTTCCGGGCTCAGGTTATCAATATCCAGCAAAGACCTCAACCGCCAGGTGAATGCAACCGAGATATTTTTAGAAAAACTGTAGGCGATGGACGGCAACTGAACATAGGCATTTACGCCTACTTCCTTGTAAGAAGGACCCGTGTTTTCATCCAGGTACTTTGATTGAAAATTCCCATCATATTTTTGAAAAACTTCTCTGTTCCTGATATACTTCCCTTTGGCAGAAATATAGTTGTTATTTATGTCAATCCCCGCGCCTATGACGGTTATGTCCCATTTATACCTCATATCGGCGATACTGGCAGGCTGCACGTCAACCCCTGATACCCCGGCGTAATTGCTCATGTTATAGCCAGGAATATCCTGGGCATTGATATTGCTCAAAAACGCCTCGAACGCAAAAATGCTTAAGATGCCTGCAAATACTCTCATCACAATTGTGAATGAGGTATAACAATACTAAATTGATAAGGTTAACATATTGTAGGCCTGTGATAATACGAACTATAAGGATCAATTTTAACCATTATTTTAAACCCATTTTATTTTTAATGATTTTTGAGAGTTTTAAGACCGCGTCATCAACCGGGCCTTCATTATCAATAATCAGGTCGGCTTTATCGCGATATGGAAGCAAAAACGTTTCATAAGCCGGCATTACATGCTTTTCCCACTGGTAAAGAATGAGTTCCTCGGTAACGCCGCGTTCTTTTTTGTCGCGCTCCAGCCGCCGTGCCAAACGGGTCTGGTGGTGCGATTCCATAAATATCTTAAAATCCAGGATTTCCCTGATCTCCGGGAAATGAAAAATAAACAGCCCTTCAATGATAATAACAGGGGCGGGTTTTAATTCTAGCAGCCTTCCAACAACTCCAGCCTGGTTGAACATATATTCCTGTCTGGTAATTGGTTTGCCATTGGAAAGCGTCTTTATATCTTTCAAAAAAGCAGGCATATCAATACCTTCCGGTCGGTCGAAATTGATCTGGCCCATTTCATCCAGCGCTTGTTCATTTACAGGGCGGTAATAGTTGTCCTGGGAGATGATACATAAGGCATCCTCATCAAAATGTTCCCGCAATGCACGTAAAAAGAATGTTTTCCCGGCGCCGCTTCCGCCCGCAATGCCAATAAGGTAAGGTTTTTTCTGTGAGTTACTGATATATTTAGTTTGTAATTGAATTAGCGCCCTTGGATAGTTAATAATTTGAGGCTTCTGATATTAATAAATCTGAATTATAAATAGCTTCAGGTGATATTACTTTTTCATCCAAAGGTATATGACCATTATATCTTGCCTTTAGCTTTTTCTGTACTGTTTCGCTGGAAAGATCAAAATCTTTCAACGCCTGCAGACGTCCAAGCTGCAAGCCAGTACTTCTCTGGTAAATTTTCCATACAAGTTCGGAGCAATACAAACTGTCATCGCCCCATCCGAAATAAGCATCATAATTTCTTCCAACCATGCTGTCTCCTGATGCTTTCATTTTATTCATAACAGAATTGGTTAAAACTGCATCTGCACTTTTCAATCTCTTTATGGCAAAATGATTTTGCCTGCCTTTGGCTATCCATTCAGCTAATGGGGTCCTTTTTACTGGTTGAACTGCTTCCAGTACATAATAACCAACAGTATTCTTCAATACCAGTCCGCAATGACTAAAATCTGAATGTGTCGCCTTTTCTATGGCGATACCCTGGTGAGAACGAGAGGTTTGAAAGATAATGTCCCCCTCTCTAACCTGGCCCGATTTTATCAATCCCTTAACCGTATTTTCTGCGTCGGCCAGCCGGTTAGCCGCAAAATATAATTCTTTGTTAAAATATAATGAAATAATAAGCACGGCTGCCAGGATTCCAATGATAACGTAGAGCGATTTCTTTGACATAAAACGTATTTACTTGTTTCTACACTAATCTGCTTAAGAGGTGCGCTAAAATTTAGGCAAATTAACCGTAATTTTGCAGAAATATTCCATTATACTAAAGATGAGATTAGCCATTGTAGGCGCTACCGGACTGGTAGGCCGTAAAATGCTTGACCTGCTGGAGGAATCCAACCTTGCCATAGACGAACTGCTGCCTGCCGCATCAGAAAGTTCTGCGGGTAAAAAGCTGTTTTTTAAAGGAAAGAACTGGACCGTGCAAACCATTCAAAAAGTATTGGACGCCCGGCCGGATGCCGCTTTGTTTTCAGCGGGCGGTTCGGTTTCCTTAGAGTGGGCGCCAAAATTTGCTGAAGCGGGGATAACGGTAATTGACAATTCGTCGGCCTGGCGGATGAAAAGCGGGATACCCTTGATTGTGCCTGAAATAAATGCGAACATTTTAAACACGAATGATAAAATCATAGCCAACCCTAATTGTTCTACCATACAATTGGTGATGGTCCTGAACCCCCTGCAAAAAAAGTATGGGTTAAAACGCGTGGTAGTTTCTACTTATCAATCCATTACCGGTACCGGCGCCAAAGCGGTAGCGCAGATGGAAGGCGAGCGGAACGGCCATGAAGTGGATGCCATATACCCCTACCCAATAGATAAAAACTGTATCCCGCAATGCGACGTTTTTGCCGAAAGCGGCTATACCAAAGAAGAATGGAAGCTGGTACATGAATCCCGGAAAATCATGAACCTGCCCGAGCTTCGTGTGACGGCAACTGCCGTGCGCGTGCCGGTAGTAGGCGGCCATTCCGAAGCCGTAAATGTGGAATTTGAAAGGGATTTCGATTTAGATGAGGTGCGGAGCATTTTAAAACACACACCGGGAGTTGTGGTGCAGGACAATACTGAGAAACTGGAATACCCGATGCCTTTGCTGGCCCATGACAAAAATGAAGTATTTGTAGGCAGGATACGAAGGGATTTTTCCAACCCGAATTCATTGAATTTGTGGATCGTAGCAGACAACCTCCGCAAAGGCGCCGCTACCAATGCCGTGCAGATATTGGAATACCTTGTAAAAAATAAGCTTTTGCAGGGGGAAATGGCGGCGGCAAAGGCGTAAAGAGCGGATTCACATATTCTACTCCTAAAAGCAAACTTTATTTTTCACGGCTTTGTAATGTAGTTATATTTGCAAAATAAAGAATATTATGAAACAGTATATAGTTCAGGTGCCGGAAAGTAAGGCAGGGTTCTTTGTAGAGCTGATTCAAAACCTTGGCTATGTGAAAAGCGAGGAGGTCGAAGACACATTGGTTTTTGAAATCCCTGAAGCCCAAAAGGAAATGGTCCGCCACCGTATTAAAACTGCAAAACCTTCCACTACCCTCAATTGGGATGCAGCTCAAAAGAAAATCAGGGTTGGGTAAAAGGTTGCCTCACTCTAACCTGTTAATAAAAAAATCCCTCCTCCCCGGTCTGTCTCCTGACAGACCCCTCCTCCCCGGTCTGTCTCCTGACAGACCCCTCCTCCCCGGTCTGTCTCCTGACAGACCGGAACTAACCCGCACTAAAATCAGGATAAAAAAATTAACTTGCCTCCTCCCTCCTCCCCTCCTCTCCGGTCTGTCTCCAGACAGACCGGAACATACCAGACCAAAAAACAAATAAAAAAATTAACTTGCCCGCACTTTTAAAAAAGGAAATAGATGCCCATTACCGGTGAGGTACGCAATTCAATCATGCTTCTCAATGAAGTGTATTTTTGGACAGATACAGTAAAAGACTGGAAACATTTGCTAAAGCAGGACAAATACAAACAGACCATTATCAATTCATGGAAATTCTTAAAAGACAAAAACCTTATTAACATTTATGGTTTTGTCATTATGCCCAATCATCTCCACATAATATGGAAAATGCTATTAAAAAACAGTAAAGAAATGCCTTATGCCAGTTTTAATAAATTTACGGGCGCATCTATTATCAGTGATTTGAAAGCAAACCACAAAGCCGTGCTGCCGTATTTTAAAACAGATGAAAAAGAAAGAGCTTATAGGGTTTGGCAGCGCGACCCTCTCGCTATCAGGATGGATTATAAAAATAAACTTGAGCAAAAGCTGAATTACTTGCACTATAATCCTTTACATGAAAGATGGAACCTCGCGGACAGGCCGGAACTTTATTATTGGTCATCCGCGAGGTTTTATGAAACAGGTATAGATGACTTTGGATTTTTAACACATTATATGGAGCGAATTGGTTAATGAATATTATTTCCGGTCTGTCAGGAGACAGACCGGGGAGGGGGTCATTTTTCAAAAAATTGATTATACACATTATAACCCGGTACGCGCGGGAATCGTTACCGTTCCGGAAGCTTATCGTTATAGCACCGCGTGCCCGGATAGTCCATTGGCAACATTAAGAATATGAATGGTTTATATTGTAGTAATAGGCCAGAGGCCGGGGATACCCACACTCGCGGGACGCGAGCGAGGGCGGGGGTAAGATTTGTCGGAGTAGGCCGCCCTCATTAAATTTTAGTTGACATAAACGCAATTATAAAGCATGAAAAAGACAATTCTTATATCTGCAGGTATTATAATCCTATTATCTGGAATACTTATTTCCGCTAAGCTGATCTCGAAATTGAATAGAGGCAAGCAATCACCAGAAAAGGCGAAATTGGATATGATTTTTAGTTTTACCATTAAACAAGGAAATTCTTTGGCTGATACAAGTGACAGAAATGCTGAATATCCTAGCGACATTCAGTTTTTCGATGATAATCTATATATTCTAAGTGGATACGAAAAAAAAATAATCACATATAACACTATCCAAAAACAATTTCATGGCCTTGATAGAATCAATAAAGTTTTAAGCTCAAAGAATGAGGACGGCTCACCTATATTCATTCGAGTTACGCCAAATTGCATCGTTGTTGGCTATGATTTCAAAATATACATTTTTAGTCAGGACGGGGACTTGTTGAAAAAAATATCGAGGAAATCCCATATTGAATTTTTAACTGTATCCGATAAAAACTTATTTGTTTGGTCAAGGGATGCCGTTAATGCTATAAGTTTGACAGGTGATTTTCAAGAACGTCTTGTCAAAAATGTAAATGAAGACATTGATTACGATCAGTATTTATTGAGCGATAACTGCGATATGGTTTCACAGAAGCAGATATGTATGATTGAATCTCCAAATGATAATCCTAAGATAGTTCTGAAATCCCAAATAACAGATACTTCAGTGGATGTTGAAAGCTCAGAATTAATTTCAGCTAATCATAAAGACAATATTTGGTACGATTGGAAAAGAGGACGCCAAATAGCTTTAATCAGCAGAAATGATGGATCAAAGAAAAATATAATGATCAATCAAAACATTGGAAAAGATTGTCTTAGTCCTGATGGCGATAAAAGTAATGGTCTTAGGGTCGCGCATAATAATGATAATTTATTGTTTATGATGGTTATGAAAAGAGAAAACGGACAGAAAAAATTATACGTTTATCAACTTAACTTTAAAGGATAATTTTTCTGCGTAACCCTTCTGTTTTTTTCTTTATATGCGGTTACCCATTGCTGTAACGTTTCAAACTAAATAGCGGCCGGAAAACATTTTCGATAGCGTTCTTTGCAAATAGAGGAATGTTCACTGAGAGGTAGTGTTATCAATTATCTGATGATAATAAAAAGCGGCGGCTGTTACAACTTGGGAAAGATAATTTAACAAAAGATAATGCATCAAAGGTAGTATTGTATATCGCCCTTATTATTTTTGGCGGCTAAAAACTGTTTAAAATGGGTCATGCAAGGCCTGGTGTTATCAATTATCTGATGGAGGAATGTAGGTACTGTAAATCAAAAAGTTGTGTAAAGGCTGGCAAGCAAAAGAACGGCGCTCAGAAATGGTATTGTAAGAAATGTGGGAAATACCAACAAGCTACCTATAACTATAAAAGTTATAAGGTTACCGATATAAAACTTTGCCAGTATGTAAGTGAAGGGTTAGGCATAAGAAGTATTTCCCGCCTTTTATCAATTGGGGCAACAACTGTAATCCGCCGTATCCGTAAAATATCAAAGATTCTAACTGCACCGATCTTATTTAAGGTCAATGGCATATATGAGATAGATGAGGTGCATACTTTCATCCAAAATAAGGCAAGGCAATGCTGGATTATTTACGCAATAAACAGGTTCACTCATGAAGTTGTAGATTTCAGGATTGGCAGCCGGGCCAAAATCAGGCTGAGACATGTTGTTGAGAGCGTTTTATGCAGGCTGCCCAAAAGGATATATACAGACAGGTATAACGCCTATCCGTCATTAATTCATGGAAAAATGCATCGTATAAGCCAATACGGAACCAATTGCATAGAACGTAACAACCTTAACCTTAGAACACATTTGAAAAGGCTTGCACGCCCCATTATTCCGGTCTGTCATGAGGCCGGGGAGGGGGATTTTCAAGTTTGTCCGCATTCCGCGTAGCCACATCCCTAACCCTTCTTTTTACTGCGTGCGCAATAGCCTATGTGGCGGCGCAGAAGGGAACGTGCCGGGTTGTGTTTAACGGTATGGGTTTTATCGTGTGAATTTTCTGCTCTCCTATAACCCTTAATAAAAATCATCCAAAATCATTAAAAAATATTTCATTCTATTTCAGCAGCTTACAAAGTTTTTTCGCGGTTTTGCCAGCCACTTTGGCAGTTCACTATATATGTATGTAATCAGGGGTAAGGTGTAAATGGTAAGGAGTAAGTAAAAAATGATCAATGATCGATAACCTTTTCGTTCACCTAAGAATGGCAAGATTTAGCAGATAAGAATCAGGTTGACCAAGCCCTGAAAGCCCGCCCGGCCCTGCCGTTCGGACGGGGGCGACATATATCAGCGAGGGGTGCAGCCCCTCGGCAGGCGGAAGCAGTAATTGCTAAAACGCAAACGAAGAAAACACCCTTTAAAACTATTTCTAATTGATAAATCATTGTTATCTATTGATACCTGTCAACGTGTTACGTTCTAATCCTTTGAATATGAATACATTAAAAAATTAAAAATTGAAAAACATTGTTATATCCCTGTCTGCCTTGCCTGCGCCAAGCAGGACAGGCAGGAATGCAGAATGGGCAAAAACACGGTTTTTCGGCAAGTATCCCCGTCTGCTATGGCATGCGCCAAGTAGGCCGGGCAGGAATAAGAAAGCAATGGAAAGGGGGAAGCGAGAGAGTCCCCGTTAAACCAAATAAACCAAGGCTTGTTTACAAAACATCCCGTTGTTCGGGATAACCATTATATTTGCCGCAATAAACCAGAATAACCTTTTCAGGAAAGATGGCTGAACTAATAAAAATGCCCCGGATGAGTGATACAATGACCGAAGGTGTCATTGATTCATGGGTAAAAAAAGTAGGTGACCAGGTAAAACCTGGCGATGTACTTGCCGAAGTGGAAACCGATAAGGCCACCATGGAACTGGAAAGCTATTCTGAAGGAACCCTCCTTTATATCGGCGTAAAAGAAGGCGAAACCGTACCTGTTGATGCTGTTATAGCTGTGATCGGGAAACAGGGAGAAGATTATAAGTCGCTGCTGGGACAGGAATCAGGAGCCAGGAGTCAGGAGTCAGGAGGAGACAAGAAACAGGAATCAGGAGACAGGAATCAGGAGTCAGGGGGGCAGCAAAAAAAGGCCGAGGCCCAACCGGAAAAAGCTCCTGCTGAAAATAAGCCGAATGGCACTGCGGAAACGAAAGAAAACAAATCTGCCGAAGCGAAACCTGAACCGAAACAGTCTGAAAAACAAGAAAAAACAGAACCCAAACCTGAAGCTAAAGCACAGGAGCCACAAAGGAATGAAGAACAATCATCCAGTGCAGGAAATGGCAGAATAATGGCTTCGCCTCTCGCCAAAAAAATAGCAGGTGAAAAAGGCGTGCCGCTGCAACAGGTTACCGGAACAGGTGATGCCGGGCGGATTGTGAAACGCGATGTTGAAAATTATAAGCAAGCCCCTTCACAATCAAAGTCCTCAAGTCAGCCCCAGGCAGTTCAAGGCGAGGAAAGCTACCAGGATGTCCCCGTATCGCAAATGCGGAAAGCCATAGCCCGCAGGCTTGTAGAAAGCAAATTCAGCTCGCCCCATTTTTACCTCACCGTAGATATAAATATGGAACGGGCCATGCAGGCGAGAAAGCAGATAAATGATTTCCTTGGAGAAAAAGTATCTTTTAATGACATCATTATCCGCGCTGCCGCCGCAGCTTTACGCCTTCACCCTAAGGTAAATGCATCATGGCTGGGCGATAAAATAAGGTACTATGGGCATATCCATATCGGGGTTGCCATTGCGGTGGAAGAAGGGCTGGTAGTGCCGGTAGTGAAATTTGCAGATACCAAAAGTATTTCGGCTATATCGGGTGAAGTAAAGGATTTCGCTGAAAAAGCCAAAAACAAGAAACTGCAGCAGCCCGATTTTGAAGGCAACACTTTTACCATCAGCAACCTGGGAATGTTTGGCATTGAAGATTTTACGGCCATTATAAACCCCCCCGATGCATGTATTTTAGCAGTTGGCGCTATTCGCGAAGCGGTTGTTGTTTCAGAGGGACAAATGAGCGCCGGACACATGATGAAAGTAACCCTGTCATGCGACCACAGGGTGGTTGACGGCGCCAAAGGAGCGCAGTTTTTGCAAACTTTCAAACAAATCCTTGAAGAACCCGTTATAATTTTAGCATAAAAAATTTGGTTTTTATTTAGATTGTCTGTAATATTGCTTTGAATTTCGTTCGATTTCAATCTCCCACTTCCTGATGACTCAAATTAAGCCTCGCTTTTAGCAGGCTTCCACTCCATTTTTCATGTGCTCTTTTATACTGATTATCAATCAAATAGTTTAATATTTAACCTTTAAAGGAAAATAATGTACGAGTATTCCCAATTGGAAAGCATGTTGCTGCCCGCCCTGCAAGACATTGCGTATGACCTGAAAGTCTCTAACTACCGCAAATACAAGAGAAAAGAACTTATCGAAAAAATAATGGAAGCGGAGAACAACCACTCTGATAAGCCTGCCAGTGAACCTGCGCCTGCTGGTATCCCATCCCCTGATGCGGATTCCACAACGGAAGGTGGCGAAGGCCCGGCAAAACGGCCCCGAATGAGAATACCCGTAGGTGGCAGCAAGGTATTTACAGCCCCAACAGGTGAAAAGGCAGGGTCATCTGATGTTTCATCGCTCTCTTCCATAAAAAAAACAGAACCTTCGCCTTCATCTTTCATCAATAACCATGAGCAAACCAAAGAGGCTGAAACTGAGAATAACAGAACAGAACCCAATGAACCTGAACCCCAGGACACCGGCAGTGAAACCAGGGTGCCTGAACCCCAGGAACATCAATTCCTAAGAAATGATTTAAGGGATGAACCGGCAACCGAAGAAGAACCCATACAGGAAGCAACACCTTATGAACCGGCTGAACCACAAACAACTGAAAATGAAAATAGCCAAAATACAGAACCTCATGTGGATACAGAACCGCAGACTTCAGGAGATTCTTCACATGAAGGCTCTAATGAAAATGTAAATCCGGAATCCCTGCCAGTGTCTGTAGAAAAGCCGGAAATTTCTCAGCCGCAACAACAGCAGCGGCAGCAGCAGCCTCAACAACAACGCCCGCAACAGCCTCAACAAAATAATCCAAGGCAGAACCAAAACCCTAATCAAAATCCAAATCAAAACCGACAACAACAAAGCCAGGGGCAGGGACAGCAGTTTTCATACGATTTTGATGGCATCGTATCCAGCGAAGGGGTGCTGGAAACCATACAGGACGGATATGGGTTTCTTCGCTCCAGCGACTACAATTACATGCCGTCTCCCGATGATATATATGTTTCCCCGTCCCAGATAAAATTATTTGGGCTGCGTACCGGTGATACTGTCAGGGGCGGGATACGCCCCCCCAAAGAAGGCGAAAAATACTTTGCGCTTATAAGGGTAGAGGCTATCAATGGCCGTACGCCCGCCGAGGTTAGGGACAGGATTTCTTTTGAGCACCTGACCCCTTTGTTCCCAAATGAAAAATTCCGCCTCAGCACCAAATCAGATAACTTCTCCACGCGTATTATTGACCTATTCAGCCCGATAGGCAAGGGCCAGCGCGGGTTGATCGTTTCACAGCCGAAAACGGGTAAAACGGTGCTGTTGCAAGCCATAGCGAATGCTATTGCTGCCAACCACCCGGAGGCGTATTTGATTGTGCTCCTTATAGATGAAAGGCCTGAAGAGGTTACCGATATGCAAAGGAACGTGAACGCCGAGGTTATTTCTTCAACTTTTGATGAACCGGCGGATAAGCACGTAAAAATAGCCAATATTATCCTGGAAAAAGCCAAAAGGCTGGTTGAATGTGGCCACGATGTAGTTATACTTCTTGATTCTATTACCCGGCTTGCCAGGGCTTATAATACCACTGCTCCTGCCAGCGGAAAGATACTGACGGGCGGGGTTGACTCTAATGCCCTGCAAAAACCAAAACGTTTCTTTGGCGCTGCCCGGAACGTGGAAAACGGCGGTTCCCTCACCATCATTGCCACGGCCCTTATAGATACAGGTTCCAGGATGGATGAAGTAATCTTTGAGGAGTTTAAGGGGACTGGTAACATGGAGCTTCAGCTTGACAGGAAACTGGCCAATAAACGTATTTATCCTTCCATTGACGTACCATCATCGAGTACCAGGCGTGAAGACCTCCTTACCGATAAGAACACACTACAGAGAGTATGGATACTCAGGAAACACCTTTCTGATATGAACCCCGAAGAATCCATAAACTTCCTGCTGGACCGCATGAGAAACACCAACAGCAACGAGGAATTTTTAATCTCGATGAATGGGTAAATCAGGCATCAGGAGTCAGGAATCAGGAATCAGAAGTCAGGGGTCAGTGTTCAGGGCGTTTCCACTCCAAATTTTTCTTTCAAAATATCCTTTAAGGCAAACATCTCGTCCCGGAGGCGTGCGGCTTCGGTAAATTCCAGATCTTTGGCGGCCTTCATCATTTCCGACCTTGTTTTCTCAATGGCTTTTGTAAGCGCGGCCTGGTTCATATATTCGATCACCGGGTCGGCCACCATGGCAAGCTTTACTTCTTCCTGATAGGGCATGGCCTTTTTCACCGGGCGGTCGTTCACGTCCGCCACGGTAGTCTGCTTCATGATCTGTTCACGGGTTTTAATGATGCCCTGTGGCACAATGCCATTTGCGTCATTATAGGCCATTTGCTTTTCCCGTCGGCGGCTGGTTTCTTCCAGGGTCCGCCGCATGGAATCTGTGATCTTGTCCGCGTACATGATTACCTTGCCTTCCACGTTCCTGGCCGCACGTCCTGCCGTTTGAGTCAGGGATGTCCCAGACCTTAAAAAACCTTCTTTATCCGCATCAAGAATGGCGACCAATGAAACTTCAGGGAGGTCAAGCCCTTCCCTCAAAAGGTTTATCCCAACCAACACATCAATTGTCCCCAGCCTTAGATCCCGCAATATTTCCACCCGTTCCAGGGTTTCCACTTCAGAGTGAAGGTAGCGGCATTTTACCCCAAACTTTGCGAGATACTGCGACAATTCTTCCGCCATCCTTTTGGTAAGGGTTGTTACCAACACCCGCCCCCCTCTCTTTACATGCTCGTCTATTTCTTCCAGCAGGTCGTCAATCTGGTTCAGGCAGGGGCGCACTTCAATAGGAGGATCAAGAAGCCCGGTCGGGCGAATTAATTGCTCTACTACCACGCCTTCAGTGAGCTGCAGTTCATATTCCGCCGGGGTGGCGCTCACGTAAACCACCTGGTTGGTTAATCCTTCAAATTCATTGAATGACAAGGGCCTGTTGTCCATAGCTGCCGGCAACCGGAAGCCATATTCCACCAGGTTTATTTTCCTGGCCCTGTCGCCACCGTACATGCCCCTCACCTGCGGAATGGTCTGATGACTTTCATCGAGGAACAACAGGTAATCATCCGGGAAATAATCCATCAGGCAAAATGGCCTGGTGCCCGGTGCGCGCCTGTCAAAATACCGGGAATAGTTTTCAATGCCGGAGCAATATCCAAGTTCACGGATCATTTCCAGGTCAAAATTTACCCGCTCTTCCAGCCTTTTCGATTCGATGTATTTACCAATAGAATTGAAATATTCCACCTGCCCCACCATATCGTCCTGAATCTCCCGGATAGCAGTTTGAACCGTATCAGGCATGGTTACGAACAAATTGGCCGGGAAGATGGAAATCGTATCCAACTGGTGCACTTTTTTCCCGGTAGCGGGATCAATAATTTCAATATTTTCTATTTCATCGCCCCAGAAAAAAATCCGAAAAGCCGCATCCATATAAGGAGGGAAAATATCCACCACATCACCCGATACCCTGAATGTACCCGACATAAGTGCGGCGGTGGTGCGCGAATAAAGGATTTCCACCAGTTTAAAAAGGAGTTTGTTCCGGGTAATGGTATCTCCCTTTTTGATATTGGTTATCGCGCTTCGGAAGGCATCAGGGTTGCCGATACCATAAATACAGGATACGGAGGCCACCACGATAACATCCCTTCTGCCTGATAACAAAGAGGTAGTAGTACGCAGGCGCAGCCGCTCCAATTGCTCGTTAATGCTTAGATCTTTTTCTATATATATATCCGAAACGGGCATATATGCTTCTGGTTGGTAATAGTCGTAGTACGACACGAAATACTCGACAGCATTATCGGGGAAAAACTGCTTGAACTCCCCATACAATTGCGCAACAAGGGTTTTATTATGGGTAAGCACAAGTGTTGGTTTCTGCACTTGCTGAACGATGTTCGCCATCGTGAAGGTCTTGCCCGACCCGGTAACACCCAGCAAGATCTGGTGCTTTTCGCCTTCCTTCACGCCCTTTACCAATGCCTCAATGGCGGCAGGCTGGTCGCCGGTAGGATAATAATCGCTTGTAAGCTGGAAATTCAATTTGATGATGTGCTAATATGCTGATGTGCTAATGGCTTCGCCCATTCCTAATTCTTAATTCCTAATTATTAATTAGCTCCTGGCGTAGGCAATGTAGTCCATAACGGGTGGTTCGATATCATGCTGCCGTAGGATTTTGCTTATCTGGGCGCGGTGGTGCGTGGAATGGTTGATGAGGTGAAATAAAATATCGTACAGGCTGTTTTCAAAAACCTCGCCCCGGGTCGTTGTATAGGTGTATGTTTTGTTCAGCCCTTCTTCGTCCACTTCATTCATGAAACTGATCCAACCTTTATGATTGTCGCGCAGTTTATCTTCCAGCGACGTGATATCCAAAGTATCCCAGGTTGTTTTTATTGAAGGCGTTCCATACATCCTTTCCAGCCATAAGGATTGGGCGAGGGCTATATGGCTCAGTAATTTTATGCACTCCAGGGGTGGGCGCTCCAGTTCTTTCAAATTACCGAGCATGGTTTTGTTCATGGCGTCATTATAGGCCAGTTGTTTGAGGAAAAATTCTTTGAGTTTCATCGTAAGGAATTTAATTTGCTGTTAATATCATCTGAATAACAATGTCACCCCTTCGGGGTTTTGAAAAATTGTTTGTCGTATATTCTATAATCATGCCATCCCTTCGGGATTGTTTTGATGGTTAAGGCTCAACCCTGAAAGGGCGTTTGATTATAAAAAAGAAATTGCAATACATATATAAAACCCCCGAAGGGGTGAAAGTTCTCAATTAAACGCGCCTCCAAATTTCGATTATTTTATGGCTTGTTCTTTACTTTCTTTACTCTTTTTCGGAACAGCTCGCTTATTTTATCAAATTCCCGCCTGAATACAATACCCACCCCCTGCGTGGCGGAGTTTTGATCAATGCTGGGGTTATTATTGGTCCTTCCGAAAGCCTTAACCTGCACGCCCCCATCCTTGGAAAGCTTGTAAGCAAGCTGTGTATTGTAATTATTGTACTCAAAATCGTACCCAACGCTGATATTGGCCCTTTGCTGGAGCAGGTCTTTACTCAATTTCACCGAAAACTCTTCCTGCGTTTTGCTAACCCCTACATGCAGGTTTTCCAATCCGCGTGTATTTGAAAGCCAATTGTTTACCTGGCCTGCCACTATGTCTCCCACGCTGCTGATCCCGGAATTATAAGCAGTATTCAAAGCGCTGTTTGCCACCCCGGCGCCAGATATATCAACCGGTGCGAATTCATTAAGGACAAGCAGGCTTACCACCTGCTGGTCAATATCCTGCTGGTTACTTTTTATCTGGTTTACCCGGGTTTCAATGTCGGTAGTGCCGGGGTCGGCTTCACTTAATTCTTCAATTTCAAAATCAAGTTTTATTTCCGGCTGAAACAGGGAACCTTTCAGGTTTAGTTTTGCTTCTACAGGGTATACCTTTTCATAATATGTTTGTTCTTCTATTGGTGTAGTGGCGCTCATAAGGGGGTACAGGGAAGTGCGCACCGTATAAATGGCCTGCACGTTAAGCTGCGCATCATAGGGGTTGCCATTCCAGGCAATGGTACTTCCGTTATTGATAGTAAAAGATTTGGAAACAAGCCCGTTAAGCGCTGTGAACCTGTATTTTCCATCGGTGATGGTATATATGCCATACATGTTAAAATCCCCGTCGCTGTTTATGTCAAGCCGCAGGTTTCCCTTCCCGTGCGCCTCAATAATATCACCGACGCGGGGGTCAAAAATGATCTGGCCAAAAGCATTTGGGGTTATATCCAGGTCCATTGTCAGTTCTATCCCGGAAAGTTTTACCTCATGCGCCTGTTTCAGGTAGTGGGATTTATTGATAAACTTTATATAATCGTATCCATAAAACGAACTGCCTGAAGAAATAGGCATGGAAAATGTAGTCCCTTTATCCGTGCGCATTTTTATCACAAATTTCAGGTTATCAAGTGCGCCGCTAATAGAAACTTTTCCTGTTCCAAAACCTTTTCCAAAATACAGGTTGTTAATCTTTTGGGTAGTATTGAGGGCCATGATTTTTTTCGCCGCGATATCTATGTCTAATCCTATATCGCTGAGGTTGCTCAGGTCGAACCGGCCATTTACTACGGCTTTGTTATCTAAGGAATCATAAACCGTAAGATCCTTTACAATAACAGCCCGGCCGCTCAGTGTGAAATGATGGGTCAAATGATATTTCACATTGGTATAATTTACCCTGAACTCCGCATCTGTAAGATCAATTCCTCCAGAAATTTCAGGGCTGGCCAGGGTTCCCGTAATAATCATATCTGCCGTGGCCTCCCCTTTTAAATTTGAAAAAACAGCATTTATGAAGGGCTCAAAGAGTTTAATTTCAGTCTGGTGCAGGGTCACATTCAGTGCCAGTGCATGGGTTTGATCAATATTTACCGCACCCGAGGCTTTGGCTATTTCATCCCCTTTTGCATTGAACATTTGTGCATCAATACTCACCTTCGATGTACTTACATCATAGTTTGTCTCTGCCGACAGCGTTCCCAGGGTATCCCCATTATATGCTGCATTTGAAATATACATCGCGGATTCCATAATAGGTTTAGCATTGAGATTGCTCATAACGATCTGCCCGTTCACCGATCCTCCGAAATGGGATATAGCAGGTACAAAACTGCCGACAGTTGCCAGGTCCAGGTTTTCCATAATAAACCGCAATGGATAAGAATGATTTCGCCCATATTCACCCTCTACCTGCACTTTCTCATTCGCTTTGCTAAAAATTAATCCGGGAATGCTCACAAGTGTATCTTTATAAAAAACAATTCTTTGCGCAGAGATATGCCAGGTACTATCAAGGATTCTTATTTTCGACAATGGTGAAATATCAAGAAAAGACTGCCCATTGGTAGCAACATCAAAACTGCCCGAAAGATAAGCCTGTTTCCGGTTCATAAAATCTGCGCCCTGTATATCAAAGAACATCTTTTCGGAATTGCTTTTTAGCTTTATCACCGCATCGCGCACCAGTTCCGTGTCTTCGTTTATAAAGGCTCCGGCACTAATACCAAGATCAAGCCCATCTTTATTACCTGCCCCTTTAAAAACCAGGTCTTTAAAATGCAGGTTTTGATAAGAGAAATCCGGAAGGTTTCCATTCAATACCAGTTTACTTCCGTCACTGTATATGCTGCCCTTAAGGAACCCTGAATCTTTAACCGAAAAATTGGTTTTGAGGATTGTAAAAACGGGTTCTAAATTGATAAATTTAATATCAAAATTGATATACTGCCCCAAGAGGGACTCATTGTGAAACTGGTAAAAATTGGCGTCTACATAATGCCTTGCCGCTGATTTTAAAAATTCTCCCAACCTGCTCAACTGGAAATCGCCACTAATCTTTGCCTGTACAAGGTCTGATTGCAAATTAATAATCCTGCCATGGGGGCTTACAACCGAATAAAGGCTCATACTGTCAAAGCCATACGACTTGCCTGGTATGACTAACCGGGTTTGGTTCGCAATCACCCTGCCATCAATGTCATCCGGTTTTATCCCCTCCATATTTATAGTCAACCTGGTTGATAAGCTCATTGAATCCGGCGACAGGTGGAGGGTCTGTAAGTTAGCTCCCTGAATATCTGCCGTAAAATCGTAAACCGGTTTTTTATTCCTGTAATCAATAGAGCCTTTGAAAGCCAGGGCAAGGTTGGGATCATTAACATTTAAAAATCCATTGAAAAATTTCTTGGAAACTTCTCCATCCACCTTAATATTCTGGTAACTGTAACGTTTAAAATCAAACCTTTTTATGTCGCCTATAAAGTGAGCCTGAACCGTTTCCAGTGATAAGCCGGTACCATCCACAACTCCCGATGCGGTTATATTTCCCAAAAGATTTTCATCGAACAGTTTTCCTATATCAAAATTATCAAGATCAATTTTACCGCTATAACTGCTCGATGCCACATCCGGCAAAATTTTTAAAGTTGCGTCCATCTTACCATTTCCAAGCTCGGTTTCAAAATCAGCGTTTGCCTTAAAGTTGCTGAGAGACCCATTAAAAGAGCCTCTCAGGTTTATTGGCCCCATTTCTCCCAATTCCTCCGGGATGGGGAGCTCCGGGAAAAGGCGTCCAAGTTCTTCCCTGCTGGTGCGGGCATGGGCAATTTTTGTTGTAAATAAAGTTTTATCTATGTTGGGAAGCCCCTGGATGTCGGTGCGGCCTTTTACCACCGAATATTTGCCGTAAGTTGCCTCCAGGTCTGTGATATGCAGGTCACTTACCTTTCCCTGCCCGGTAACGCGCACCAGGTTCACATCATCGGTTTTATTTTTCAGGTCGGGGGTAAAATATTTCAGATCCTTGAAGGAGACCTTGCTATTTATGAAATTTGCTTTGATAACAACATTATTTACAAAATCAGTCATACTATCGGTATTGGCATAGTCGAGACGGATATGGTTTCTTAACCTTGAGTTAGGAGTTAGAAGGTCAAGGTTATTGATTTCAATATTCCTGGGGGTGTATTTTGCTTTTCCTTCCATTTGTGAAATAACAAAACCGCTTGTTTCATTCAGTGCAAGGCTTTTCATGTTGGCGCTTATGTCCTCGCCATCAATTTTTAATGAACTGAACTTCCCATCGCACCGCTTTACGTCAATATGGTTCCAGTCAATTCCCGGGTATGAAATAACTGCTTCATTCTGGTCATCCCACTTGAAGTGAAGGTTTTCAATATCAATGTCATTGAAAAAAATATCTGTTTTATGGGTGGTTGTTCCATTGCCGTGCGAAAGCCGGGCTATCACGTAACCGAAATTGCTGCTGCTGTCACCGGGATATCGAACCAGGTTAAAATCAACGTTTTTCAAAAGGACCCCTGAAAATATCATCTTTTTGGTTTTGTAATTGAAATAGACAAGGCCTGCATCGAGCCTGTCAATCACAAACATATTGTTGTGCCTTTGATCCTTAATTACAATGTTTTCAATGGATACGGTAGCGGGGAAATCCCATTTAACGCTTCCGATGGTGAAATCGGACCCGAAGGCTTTTCCCACGTAATATGCTACTTCCGAAGCAAGGAACCGCCTGCCCGGATCCGTGTTCAGGTACCAATACAAAGAGCCAAGGGCAACCAGCACCAGGAGGATAAGCACTAGGATGCCCCGGAGAATATATTTAAGAATTTTTTTCCCCATGAATTAATGCAATCTTTGCAAATTTATCCCTGTTTTACCATACATGAGCAAAATACTTGCCATAGAAAGTTCCTGCGACGATACGGCCGCTTCTGTCATAAACGACGGCATAATCATTTCCAATATCGCTACAGGCCAGAAAATACATGAAAAGTTCGGCGGCGTGGTACCGGAACTGGCATCGCGCGAGCATCAAAGGAACATCCTGCATGTGGTTCAATCGGCTTTGGACCAGGCGGGCATCAGCAAAAAAGAATTGGATGCCATCGCTTTTACACAAGGGCCCGGCTTATTAGGTTCTTTGCTGGTTGGGGTTTCATTTGCAAAAGCCATGGCGCAGGGGCTGCATATACCCATCATCGCCATTGACCACTTAGAAGCACACCTGGCAGCACACTTTATAGATGCGCCTAAACCATCTTTCCCCTTTCTATGCCTTCTTGTATCTGGGGGGCATACAATGATCGTTCGCATGGACAACGAAACAGATTTCCAGATATTGGGTAAAACAACTGACGATGCGGCGGGCGAAGCTTTTGATAAAGCCGCAAAAATATTGGGCCTCCCCTACCCCGGCGGACCATTGATTGATAAATATTCTACCGGAGGTAATGTCAATGCTTACCTATTTCCGGAACCGGGCGTACCCGGATTTGATTTTAGCTTCAGCGGTTTAAAGACTTCATTTTTATATTTTATCAAGGACCACGTTAAGGCCGATCCTGATTTTGTACATAAAAACATGCCTGATATTTGCGCCTCTTATCAGCACAGGATCGTGAGTTATCTGCTCTCACAATTGCAAAAAGCAGCCACAGAAACAGGGATTAAAAATATTGGCATATCCGGCGGTGTAGCTGCCAATAGCTACTTGCGCAAGATGCTGACAGAGAAAAAAGAAGAGCTGGGTTGGAAAGTCTATATACCTGATTTTGAATACTGTACGGACAATGCTGCTATGGTAGCGATAGCTGCCACTTTTAAATATGATAAAGGGCTATTTGCAAAAATGGATGTAGCGCCGTATGCGAGGAAGGGATAATGTGCTGATGGAATAGTGGGATGATGAGATAATGGCTTCGCATCCTGTAAAATATATGATAAAAAAGGCGGCCGCTTAAAACGGGTACCCTATCCCGATATTGAGAATAATATTATTGGCGCGCCATTTAGAGTCTGAAGGTTTCATTTTATCTATCACCCAATAATCGCCATCTGTGGGATATGCTTTTCGCAACGGCATAGCCACATCAAAACGCAGTACGAAATAAGATGCATCAATGCGCAGGCCAAACCCGGTGCCGACAGCTATCTGTTTGTAAAAGGTATTGATATCAAACTTGCCGCCCGGCCTGGAAGTGTCTTCATTTTTAAGCCAGATATTACCTGCATCCATAAAAAGCGCCCCTTTTAATATCCCAATAATAGGGAACCTGTATTCCAGGTTTCCTTCCAGTTTTATATCGCCAACCTGGTCTATGAAAATGGTTTTATTATTTTCCGGCAACTGGTAGCTTCCCGGCCCCAGGAAACCCGGCAAAAAAGCCCTGACGCTATTATTGCCCCCACTAAAAAATTCTTTGATGTAGGGCAGGGCCTCTGAATTGCCATAGGGAATACCGATTCCTGTAAATACACGCGCAACAAGCCTTTCATCCCTTCCATGAATGTTCCAGTACTCGTGCAGGTCAGCCGAACCAAGGATATATTGGGAATAAGGTATATTAAAAATGGTATTCGGATTTTCGACATCCGGCTTATGACCGTTTATTGCAGATTGAACCTGGCCAAGTAAGTTACCTGCCGCATCTACTGTTCCCCTGAAGTAAGTATCGAAACGCTTTACAGGCATTACCTGTGTATTGTATGTGTATGCATAGTAACTGCCTATCACAAATTGGGTGGCAAAACTTCTTTTGAGAGATACAAACCGGTTTTCAAGACTGTCAAATGTTTTGGATGTCTGGCCCAGTTTAAGAAAACTAATATCCAGTGGGTCCAGTTCATGCGTTTTCTCTTCCGATTCATTCCATTTGTATCCAGCAGAAAAATTAAAGGTATTCAAATTGTACAGGTTGATCTCGGAGAACTTTTGATACCCAAGCTTAAACTCTGTTCTCGGCACAAAGCGGGTAGGAGGGTTTATGTTAAAAAAAGGTGTTATAAACCTGGGGATATCCAAAGTAAGGTCTGTGCCAAACGTAACGGAAAATTCGCCTTTGCCACCTGCATTGAGGTCCGCGAGAAATGAGCCGTTGCCATTAAGCGAAAGAAGCTCGGCCCCGCCAAAGATATTCCTGTTTTTAAAACTAAGAGTTACCACCGGGCCTGCAAAATTATCCGATCGCGACAGCGCCCTTACTTCTACCTGAATGGATTTTCTTGGCAACGGGGTGAGGTATATATAGGTATCCAGCAAGCCCTTTTTCCCGGTAGTATCCAGGTCTTTGAATACGATGTTCACGAACTTATAGGTGCCAAGCCGCATAAGCCTGTTTAAGGTTACATCATAATCGGAGTAGCTGTATATATCTCCTTTTTGAAGAAAAATAGAATTGACAATAACATTCGGTTTATATGTATACAAGTTGCCTATATAAATATAGCCCTGTACAATTGCTGTATCGGGTTTTCTTCTAAAGCTGTCCTGGAAAAGACTGTGGTTGGCAAACACGTAGATATTGTTCAGCCTGTAAACCTCCATGGCTTTTTTGGGCGTTATATGTTTGACCTGTATGTAGATATCTACCTGGTGGTCGCCGGCGGTAGAATCAACTTTGAAAATGAGATCTGTTGAGGAAAAGTAAAACAGCCCCTTATCCTTCAGTTCGGTTTTAATGCGGTCCCGTTCTCTTTTCAGGGTATCCAGGTTATATTGCATTCCAGGTTGCAGGTAGCAGTCTTCCCTCGTTGCATAGATCAGTTTGTTAATAGAACTGTCCTTTTCAGGAAAAATAACCCTCTTTATTCTGTAAGGCTTTCCGAGCTTGGCTGTGTATATTAGTTTTACTTTATTGTCATGAAACACTTTGATTTTAGAAAAAACTTCCGGGAAAAAATAACCCTTGTTTTCGAGATGGTTTTTTAATATTTCTTCATTTTCTTTTGGATCTACAGCGCTGAACAAAACCGGGGGCTCCCCGAGGCTTTTACGAATAAATGCGCCAAGGCCTTTTTCTTTTTTACCTGAAATATTATAGAACCACAACTTTACTCGCACCCCCAGGATTTTTTTATTGGGCCGTGGCCGGGTAAGGTCAAGCAGTTCCTTTTCAATGACCTTTTGTTTCTTTTTCGTCATACTGCCGGAATCGGGCACCACGTGCACCACTGCGCCCACATACAGTTTATCATCTTTGGGGATGTATTTGCTTTCGCTGCATGAAACAAGAGTGACTGCCAGGGAAAGCATCCCTGAAAAAAAAACAAATTTTATTTTATCCTTCTTAAACATCATTGATCATGCTTTGGCAGCTTTACGGTTTGGGAAGCTTTCTTGCTTTCCACAACCCCTTCGGAGTTCGCAGAGGGATCAAAAATGTGTTTGAAGGAATTGAAATCTTTTACAAAGGCTATTCCCGTACCTGTTTCCACGAGTTGCCCCTGGATAATTCCTG